>Ga0126342_10019868_pt1 | contig 11360 bp, 10 predicted proteins | sample Cyp1metagenome_FD_92528 | JGI IMG/M metagenome (GOLD analysis project Ga0126342, IMG submission 92528) | Coral microbial communities from Lord Howe Island, Old Settlement Bay, Australia - Cyphastrea 1 metagenome | ecosystem: Host-associated > Invertebrates > Cnidaria > Coral ... | reverse complement strand
TCGATTTCACAGGTTCCATTCCAGCGGGGTTTCACTCATTACATGTCCCCGCAGCCGTGAGAAAAGAAGAGTCAAAGCTGCACCATTTGTTCACGCAACTTGGTGTTGCATACAATTTCGCATTTCAGGAAATTCCTCTATAGAATAGGGGGTGGACATCCCCCGGATGAGCATTTTTTAAAACACATTTTATATCTAATTTTTACGCCTCGAGTGAGTCCACCATTTTATATACAGTTTTTTTTTGGGTGAGGTCAGATCAGCATTGTATAGTGATGTTAACCTGCTGGGTGACAGCCATGTCCAAGTCATGGGTTCCCATTCTATAGAGACCATATACTCTGGAAAACCGCAATTTTCCAACGTCATGGGTTCCCATTTTTATAGTGGCTGAAGCGGTTATCACATAAGCAAAAAAAACACATACATCACCATACCACACCATACCCTACCCATCTCATCAAAATCCAAACTATGCAACTATACATCATGTGTATATATATATATAATGATAACATATCGTGTACATATATATATATATACACATAGTCCCTCTACAATAAACGTGCATACATACATAGTCATGATAATAAACATGATGATGGCACCATTGGTAGTCATCATCACCATCACCACCATCATCATCACCACCGCATCCTGATACTTTGCGCATTTGTTTACTGCAATTTCCTTAGACCTTCCATTTTTGGGCCTGAACTGAGGCCAGAACTTCCAGACAGCCCATGAGTGTCGCACTGACGAAAGTTGTTGGACCTGGGGAGCCCGGCGGCGAAGTGTTTTTTTTTGAAAGTGTCACTTTCAAAGTGGCTTCCCGTTTAGTTGGTTTTGAATGAATTTTAGAATATATTTTAGTTAATTTTCTTTTAGTATTTGTTAGTGTACAGCACATGTTGATGGGAATGGCTATAGTTACACATGGTCGCTCTTGAGAACCCCCTAGGCCAACCTAGGCCCTTGATTTCTTCGTGTATGTTTTTTTTTGCTTGGTAGTCTAAGGTTCCAGACAGTGCTGGTAACCTATCGCAAGCTGGTGACCGCTTTAGCCCCTTATCCATTTGTTTCAGACATCATGTTCCTGTCATTGGAACCCCGGGACAATTTCACCGCCAGGAACCCTTGGCAATCATGGCCACTGGGCTTCGGGGGTGCAAAGTGGGTGGTCTGAGACGCGTAATACCATTTGTGCATGGTATGAGTATATATATATATATCCAGCTATCTATCTATTCTATCTATCTATCTATCAAATCAAATCTAATCTAAACTAATCTAATCTAATCTAATCTATCTATCTATCTATCTTAATATTTTCATTTATTCGCTAGCTACATATCTATAATCATATGTGTAATAAGTACCCTCCGGTACGAAGTATGATTGGGATATGATGAATGTGGGTTGATTTGTACCTGAGTGAAGGAAGTACGGCTGGATCCATAGGGATATATATATATAAAGATGGGTAGATTCTTGGTAAGAATAGATGAACTTTGGGGTCAACAACGGTAGATGACTCTAGATGGATAGTGGCATCATTCAGCATACATGAATGATATGAGGCACAGTATTGAACACAGCGACTCTCTGCCAGCTGCGGGAAAACTTCTGATAGGAAGAAACTTGGAAGGTCAACTTTCCCGTCTTAATTGGCACTGATCTACATGTTGAGTTGTTTGTTCAAGGTCATTCTGCAGGAAAATACAGAGGGTAACTAAAATCCAATAAATATTGATAAATTTGACGGCCTCAAACTTCGAGTCCTTTAAACATTATATATGACAAAATAAAAAGGGATTCTATTTTGACATTTTGACCAAGTTGTATCCAAATCTATCTAAGAGTTTATCCACATTTGAGTAATTCAAATTTTACATTTCCGCCCGGCGGAACTGCGTGATTTCCCGTTTTTCCTGTGTTTCCACCAAAAATGTAAACCTTTACCCAAAAGGGTCATTTTTTTACAGCAAATTTGTCAGGACTTTAAGCAACAATAAATAAACCTTATTTTCTCCTTGAAATGTTTTCTTTGATTTGTACATGTTGGTAGTTAGCTGTAGCTAGCAGACTGTTTCTGAGCTGCATTGGGATCTAGATGGGATTGTATCATTGTTCGCTAGGAGTGATGATCCTCCGATGCAAGTTCCACATGAGCAGCAATAAGTCCATTGAAACCAGTGTAAGGGGGGATCTACCACAACAAACAACCCCAATGATCAACGTTGGGGTTCTCATAAACTATCAGCGATGACTTGTACCTTGCTTCAAAATCCCCCATTCACAGATGTTCCAAGATATAAACCGGCATTTTCTTCCGGGAGTTCCCAGCTCCCTATATGGTGCTTGACTTCAAGTTGTTGGATGTTCATCATGTTCATCCCGGTGCTTGCCATATTACCACAGTTATAACGTGTTACCCTCTGGTAAACATACAAAAAGCTATTGAAAATGACCATTAATAGTGGATTTTCCCATTAAAAATGGCCATTTTCAATAGCTATGTTAAATTACCAGAGGGTATAACATGTTATTACCCAGTTCTATATGGGATAAGCCATGAATGTTTTCCCCAGCCAATATCAGGTCATAAGAAAGCTACATAAGTGGGATGCAAATCCTTCAGCAGTACTGACTTGGGCCACCCAAACTTGATGTATACGTTGATGTGTAAACCCCATTAAAATCCATTAACTATAGCTATATCGACCATAAACATCCATAAACCATATCATAGTCAACCTAGGTTATTCTCACCAACTGCTTTCGAAAACCGGTTCCCAAGCAGTACAGATTTGGACATCTCTCCGAGCTTGTCCGAGTTCAACGACGATGGGGAGCCATTGCAACCCACCTGGGAAATTTGGGCCAGGAGACAACCGCATTGGTCGTTTAACAAACTTGGAGACCCAGTTTGTTACATCGTGAATACATCGTGTATACACTATTAAGTAGACCTTCAAATCAACTATAGTCCGTTTAGGCGTAGAGTTTTTGTTGGTCTGAAGTTTTAGGTCTCGCAATGGATTGATCCAAGTGGGGAGCGTATCCCCAAAGAAATAGACGCTCAAATGGATTCAATTGGCCTCACGTATGGCTTGGTGGCTCCAATAATCATTTTGCAATGTGTTGCATACAGTTGCTGTGCATCCTTAATTTTGGAATTTGGAACATGTTTTGAAATTGAGTCGTGAGTTCGCCAAAGGCAATACTCCCAATTTATCCCCTTGGGAGACATGGTTCCTTTCCATTTCAATTTTCCAAGAAACCCACAGTGAATTTCTCTTTGGATGATACATCTATGTATATATATATATATATTTGATGGATAAAAAACATTAAAAACCACATGTTCATCCATTTGATCTCGTTTTTCCCTGTTTTTTTGATGGCTGTCCTCTCGATGTTGGACGTTTTTGGCAGGAATCATCCCGACGGGCAACCGGCGCGTTGGACGAGCATTCCTCAGGATGCGGTTCTTGGGGATACCCGTTGGATCCCGTTGGTAAACATACGAAAAACTATGGAAAATCACCATTTTTTTTTAAATCAAATGGGTTTTAAAATGGTTTTATATGGTTTGATATGTTTGAATATGTTTGATATGTTTAATATGGCAAATCAACAAACTCAATGGGCCAAGGCTTCCAGTTCGCTATGTAAACGTTTACCAGAGGACCTGAGGGCATATTGGGATATTCATGGAATCATGGAATGTGAAAGGGGTCTTTTTTTCATAGACTCCATTGAGGTTCATTGTTGTTTGTTCGCTTTGTGTGAAAATAGCATTGAATGGGAAACAGGGGGTTCATTACTATGGACCAAACATTGGGATTAAATGATATAAGTCATGGGGATAGCGGGATATAATCTATTCTGCAATGATGTAGAATATTATATATATATATATACATAGTCAACAATAACTAGCTTACATAATCTACAATAAACAATCATGAACCCAATCGTTAGCCAACTGAAGCAAAAGAACTTAGCGTTTTTTTAGCTCACTGGGTCCCCACGTTGCAGAAGAGTTTTGAAAAAATGGCATGTTCTTCATTCAGACGTGATTTGTTCAGGAACTTCAACATTGCATTGAAGCTGCATGGTTGGAAGGGCATCCAAAGGCAGATCGGGCTGTGGGTGGAGCAGATCTCATGGGACAGGCAGACGTCTGTATTCTTTATTATTCTTTTAGGATCTTTTAGGTCTATGTACTGGAGCCCCAGCAGACTAGACGAGCTAAGAAACTGAAGTTGGAGATTGGATATATTGATCTTTTAACATTGGGCACGGAGAGATTGATGGTGCAAACAAGAATGGCTGCGCAAGAATATGTACGTACGCGGCAGAACTGTGAGTGATTTTTTTCAGTTCCACTTCAGCTTTGTAGTGATTATAGAAAGATAGTGGATGTAGGAAACATTAAAATTCCATAAGTTCCAACTGGTCCTTGATTGCCAGCCCTGGGCTTATCATCCATTCATGGTGGATGACCAGGTTGCCTTGCAGCTGCCCCATGCCACGGAAGGCTGGAAGTCCTGGCGATCTAGCCTGGTTGATGATTCCGCAGGGTCAGTTCGTCTGTTCGTCAGTTCGTCATTTCATTGGGCTTTTAGAATATATTTTTAACTATCAAATATGGTGATCAGTAATATATAAGTGTATATCTAAGTGGATGTGGACTTTAATTGGTAAATGATGGTCGATTTATGATTCGTTCGGGGATTATACAACGCCAGCAATATCATGTGGTCATTGCACAATAAACTATCCCATGAACCATCCATTGGGGGGGTTCTTTTACATCATCCTAAATATAGGATATATGGAGGTTTCCTTAAATGGGGGTACCCCCAATTAATCTTTTTTAATGGGATTTTCCATTATAAACCAACCACTTTGGGGTACCCCCATTGATGGACACCCCCATATAGGTCTAGCTGTGCCAGGTCGCATGGCTCCTGGCAGCTACGAGCTCACCTTTGGCGATGAGCGGCAGACGCAGAGCACGGTAGGATTTTTCGATGGGAGGATGGGAACACGGAAGTGGAGGAAATTTTACATATGGAAAATTATGGACATATATATATATGTATTAAAAAGAAACATAGAAATTCATAGGATAGACTGTTTATATATGATATGATTATATGTATGCAATCAATTATATATATATATGTACACATGTATGCTATATATATATACATAAATATACATATTGTATGATAATAACGTAGAACCAACTTTGTTTTATTGTCAAATCTGAAGGTTTTATGAAACAATGGGGACCTCAAAATCATCCCAAATGGAATGGTAAATGGGAACCCCATTTTCCAGAAACACCCAAGGGAGTCTCTGAAAATGGGCGGAATCCTATGTATGGCAATGTTCACGTAATGATGATAAACCGTTGGGTTTTGACAATTACCTATTTCAAGGAAACTCATTCCGTGCATGGTTTGAGTCCGGGGAATGGGTTTGACCAAACATTACCAATTTGAAGAACAACAGACACTTGGGACGTGAAGGACAGCGACAAGCATGAAGTGTAGCCAACAATCAAAGGCTATTTGAAGGGGTGGTACGGGATCGCAAGGCAATGGGGGAAACCAACACCGGACAATATCCCGAATGTACATTGTCGATATTGCTGATGGTATAGATGCGGCCCACTATATACTCAGCATGCTTTGGAGACTTTTGGGTAGCTTTGGTGATATGGTCAGATTCCCCGCCCACCTGCAGCTTCGATTTCAATATATATATATAATTATATATATACATATATAAAATATATATTTCAGGGAACTTGCTGTATTTTTTACCACCAGATAATCGAATGGATTTGTAAAAAATCATGTGCATATAGTCATGGGATGTCATGGGCGTTTCTTACCCTCCAGTCCCTCAAGTCATTGAACTCTGTTTAAATCAACATGTCTATAGAGAATGAGGATTGCCCTTTTAGTGCGATGATACCACCCTTGATTTACCGTCAAAGTGGTAATCGTCATGAAACCACAGGGTACCCTCTGGTAATCAAACGTGGCAATGGAAACATCCATTATTTCTAGCTGAATTTCCCGTCCAGAAAAACCTCGATTTCTCGGGAATTTGCCAGCCACGGTTGATTACCAGAAGGTATCACCACATATTACCATCACAATATCCCCATAAACAATCTCCCATATCTCCTCATGGTATCACCATTCTTGTTGTTTATAGACCATTATTTTTACGATTTTGGTATCTATATGTATCTATCATCTAACTTTTTTGTCGCTGGATTTTCCCAATATATAATATATATATAGTGGTTTCCTGAGCCATGAGGGTACATCCCAAAAAAAATCGCTGGATGGTTTATTTCCATGGAAAAGCCGAATCTATAATACCATTATGGTGGAAAATCAGTTTCTAAACTATAATCCATTTAAAAAACTAAGTCATAGGGCTACCCCCAAATCCAGCCATGGATGGTTTCCATGGGTCCCATGGGATGATTGCCAGGTGAAGAAGTTAGGGCCCGGCGGTTGGACTGCGAAGGTGTGCCATGCACCGGTGCGTGGCGTGCCGTGGGGGCGTGCCGTGTCATGGAAAAAATAGGGAGATCGTGTGGCTAGGTCAATCTTAGATGGCTAGAAACTACTCCGTTCACTAGTCTTTTGGTCTGGGATTATCTACGTTCACCAGCTAAGAATTTGTCATTTTTTGCAGGGTATCTAAGTTTGACCATGGTGGGAAAAACATATGGGCATTTCCATTCTTGATAGATTACGCCTAGAGTCGATTTGGTTGAAAAGTGTAGTGCAATTTTAAATGATGCCCACAGGTAGGTGGCAGAGTATACACTTAGAATATTCCAAATGTGTTTTTCTTTTATGGGAAAAATGAAGGATTGATGCTAGAGTTGCTAGAGTTATTGAAATGTAGACTCTACCCTCTGGTAATTTGTTAGCGTAGACTCTACCCTTTGGTTAATTTGTTAGCTTCGGAAAATCCAAACATGTTGACGAAGTAGATTATCTATGTGAAATTTGATTTGGCCTCAACATCAAATTTGATGAACAATGAAAAACCTTGTTTAGCAAATCATTGTGCCCAAAAAAATCTGGGAGGCCAGACGTTCGGTGCTGTCAAATGAGGATGACACCATTGCAGTTGCCGCTCCTCGGCCGCAGTGACCAGTGACCATGTTGGAACCAGACGAAATTATCGGACTCGGACATTGTCAATTTTTGGTGTTAAACCTCTTTGTTTAATGATATGACTAGGTGATGTTTTAATAGTGACGCAATCTTATGATATGTCCAGTTTTATGACAGTTTATGAGATTTCCAGGTATACAATCTATATCTATAAATTACATAGTAATTTAATAATAATATATGTGGTCTAATAATATGATATGATATACATATATTTAACATAATATAATCAATTAATAATATTATAATATGATATGATATTATATATATACACAATAATTTCATTTGACTGACTGTTGGGACTTTCATTCAAATGGTTGCCACCACAAGGCCAAATCTTGTGCACCCCAGTTATGCATGCATTTTTTTGATTGCCTCCGGTCAGAATTTGTTACATTCCCGAAGATTGTTGGTTGTTATAGAAACATTGTGTTGGTCGTTGTTTGTTGCTTAATTTAAGACATTTGTGTTCTAAGTGGACCAAACATGATAACAATTATAATTGAGGCCTGAAACAAACCCATTGTTGGGCCAAACATACCCATGATTGCTGGGCGTTTTCCCCATGGTCGGGGGTTGATGTTTCCGTCATTCTTGGGGAAATGACACAGGATTCGGCCACACAAGCCAGCACTACTTCATACGCCGATTTTTGGAACCTTATTATGTTCGTATGATTAGTTAATGGACGTTTCCCAGATTTGGTTGAATGGAATACATATATATATATATATATGTATATATATATACATATATATATATGATTACAGGAAAACCTTATACTCGGTTCCTGTATTAAAAACAAAAAAACTTGAATGTCCACAGTTCGATACTCAAATCCCACGTATTCGTAATAATATAAAGTCATGTAAAATCACTGGTTTGATAGTTGATACCCCCATGATGGTTAAATAACTTTGGTCAGTCAAGGCTTCAACTGATGAGCTCTGTGTGATCTGCATGGAGCGACGGAGAACTCAGTGCCTTGTCTTTGAAAAGTGGGGAAGGGCCAAAGGCACCTGTAAAATCCATGAAGACCGAGGGAAACTCTAGGGTGGATCTAGGGTGACTGAAGATGACTGAAGGTCATGTGTAAAAACATACCCTCTTAAGTGTTATTTTTCATAGACCCTGAAAACAGCCAATTCTTGGTGGAAACAATTCTTCCAACCCCAACTCACGACAGGGTCTATAATATTATAATATATTATAATGTTCTATACTAATTTGGGGGAAGGTGACATTTCGAGTTTTTGTGTTTTGTTTCCTTGTTCCATTTGGCAAACTTATCTACATGTTCTGCTGCATTCACGTTGATTTGTTCATAAAATCATCCACATGTGACGGATGGTTTTATAATTGTTTTATATTGAATTGTCCGCATAATCGCCCTCACATTTGTGGTATTCTAAATAGTAATTGCTCACATACACAGTCTCAATCTATCATCACACTGTTTTTTCATCGTTGACGTGGCTGCCATGTAGCTCGACAGTTCCCCGGAGGGTACCGAGTCTCAGACAACTGAGCTAATATAGATACCATCGAGTCATGACATGATCCGATATTTCTTGCTGCTTTCAAGTTTCATGATCTTTCCAGCCCATCTTTGGAATGATATACCCCAATGATGTCATATATCTAATCCCGCTTGGTAGTTGCTTACCACTTGGTCATCCAACGTGAACACCCCGTTCCAACGTTGGCTCTTTTCTTCTCAAATCCACAGAACTCGCGTATTTTGGTGGGGTAAATGTCCATCGAACTGCTGATTAAAACCCTATGAAAAGCACAATTCCTATTGGTTAAATCATCACATCAAATTTCAATTGAGCTCTTTAAGACCATAGACTATAGACCAGCAGTTTTGTTTGCTTGGAATCCCGTTTTTCCATGGTGTCTGCTTCTGAAAAAAAACAAAACTGCTCCCCATGTGGCGAAGCTGCTGCCGCCCAGTGCCTTCATGCACGCTGATACCGGAGACGGGCACCTGGCTGTGTGTGTTGATTGTGCAGAGGCCGAATCTGACCTGGAGAATCCTGGAGACCTGGGTACTGGAGACTTACTGTAGTTCTAGATCATCAGATCAGATCATCAGATCTAAGTTGATGATTTAATATGATTTAATGGCGAATTAAAGGTTAAACTGATGTTTATCACCAGTTTTGAGCCATACATCAGATCATATCAGATCATATCAGATCATATCAGATCATATCAGATCATATCGGATCATATCAGATCATATCAGATCATATCAGATCTAAGTTCATCTAAGTTCTATAGTTTGTACTTCTTCAATGGTGACTTCATCAGTTTCATTAATCTGGGTAAATTATAACGACCTCACTGTTCTCCCTCACTGGAATCATGGTTTATTTTAGGGAAATCATCCCCAAATGGCCGCAACAACTCAGGTTAGTGAAATATTCTAATTTACCCAGATTCATGATATTAGGGATATAATATCCTTTGGTAAACTAACAACATTATATACCATATACCACATATACCACATTTACCCAGATTAATTGCCTATTGTAGGCCTTTTCGGCCAGGCCTACCGTGCGGAGGCCGCCGTGCCGGGCGGTGCACGCGCGGTCCGGGGGTCCGAATTGGGAATTGGCCATTGGCGAATTGGCGCAGAACTGGAACGGGAAGTATCACTGAAATGTTTTATTTTTATTTTTATTTTTCCATATATTGGGAACAATGATGGTTAATGATGGTTAATGATGGTTAAAGTAGGACTGGAACATGTTCTATTTTTCCATATATTGGGAATAATGATGGTTAATGATGGTTATATAATCATGGTTAATAATCACTGGTTGGTGGTTTGGAACATGGCTTTTATTTTTCCATATATTGGGAATTTCATCATCTTGACTAATTATATAACTCATATTTTTCAGAGGGGTAGGTCAACCACCAAGCAGGTAGGATTTTGAAGGTTGACAAGTGGCTAATCCATTACACATATACGAATTATACACTATGACTATCTATGACTATGATACGTACCACATTTTTGAACTGGTGTAGCCATGTGTAGCCCAGCATTCATGAAAAAACATAGCTGGTCATAGATATTCTTGGGAACTTGTCAGAGCCGGGGATTGTGAAATTGCCAAGCCAACCACTAAACTCTTTCAGGGTTTATTTACCCCTCAAAAATTGATGGGCAAATCTCCTCTGTTGGATGAGTGCTTGATGAATAGTGAACCCAGTGAACCCCCCCCATTGCTGACAACTGGTAAGAGTTGTGGTAAACTCTGGAAATTTGTCAAGGCAAGAGATTCGAAATCCAGCCAGGTTAGTCACCATTTCCGCTATTGGAATGATTTTAAGCGGTTATGAATTGGGACGATCAATTTTAGATACACCCACTCAAGTCCGTTCTCATCATTATCCATTGGTGAAATCCCCATTTATGATGGTCCCCCTAGCCTTACGGTATATTCTCATTACCCTTTGGCCCTTTGGTAATCAAACATGGCAATAGAACATCCTTATTCATAGTATAGATGATTGGTCCTTTAAAACATCACTTCTAGCAGGGGGCAAAACCCAATCATATCATTCTGGTTTTGGGCCATTTGGCCAACTTTGTTTGAGGCCAATCCTTTGCATATAGGAGTGGCACTGTTTGGTAGCTCACGCAATGGCTTAAAGTTGAAAGTCTACGCTTTACCTTGTTGTTCCCTCCGACGGGGTGTTCACGCGCAGACACACTGCTGAATGTGCATTTTGTACTGTGTTTTACAGTGTTTTCTGCTTCTCGACAATGCTGCCCTGGGGGGGAGGGGGGGGGCAGGAACAACTGTTTCTTCGAGTGATGTTTTCTGCCTTTGTCCATTTGCACTGGTTTTTACAGTGTTTTTCCCCCTTTCGCACTTTTTTTTTTTTGCACCATTTGCGTTTTCCCTTGGTTTTTACAGTGTTTTCAGGCTTCATGACGTTGCTGATGCTACGCCGCACATTGGGGTGGGGTGGGGTGGGGCAATCACGTTCATGTGAACTTGACAAATCACGTTGTTGAGGCTTCATCATGTTGCTGATGCTACAGGGGGGATGTTAACGTTCCATGTAACTTGCTCACGTTGTTGATGCTACGCCACGCTGGGGTGGGGG
>Ga0126342_10019867_pt1 | contig 11360 bp, 11 predicted proteins | sample Cyp1metagenome_FD_92528 | JGI IMG/M metagenome (GOLD analysis project Ga0126342, IMG submission 92528) | Coral microbial communities from Lord Howe Island, Old Settlement Bay, Australia - Cyphastrea 1 metagenome | ecosystem: Host-associated > Invertebrates > Cnidaria > Coral ... | reverse complement strand
TATTATATATATATATATTATTATATATATATATATATTATTATATATCTTATTATATATATATTATATATATATTATTATATATATATATATTATATATATATTATTATATATATATATATATATATTATTATATATATATATATATTATTATATTATATATTTTTATATACTATATATAATATATAATATATAAACTTTCTGCTATTTCTATCACTTCTATCCATCTCCAATGTGTCGGTCGCATTGGGCACCATCCCTGTCGTTCAACCCTCCCATGCCATGTTGGGCTTTCAATGCTTGACTCACTGAATCTCTGAGCTCTCTCACAGGCGGCAACTTCAGCGCTGGCACCTGGGGTGGTGGCGGTTGAAAACTGATGTTACCCTCTGGTAAACCAACAAAAACGATGGAAAATCACCATTTTTAATGGGAAAATCCACTATAAATGGCCATTTTCAATAGCTATGTAACAAATTACCAGAGGATAACAAGTTGGAGCAGCTCGTAAGGCCAAAAAAACATCTGGTGGTCGCAAGTCCACGAATCGCGTGGCGTTCAGAAATGTCCACACGATCAGCATGCCAACCAAAAGTTCAAAAGATCCAGAGCTGAAAAGGAGAGAGCTGGTAGCGCGAAGAAAAGACTGCTCAAGAAAAGAGATACCTTTTGGTTATTTAACATAGCCATGGAAAGTCATCACTTTTAATAGGTACATCATCTATAAATGGGTCATTTTCCATAGCTATGTTAAATAACCAGAGGGTAGTTAACTCCTACAAGCGAACTCTCTCTTTATTCCGTTAGGCGAACGCCGCGCACATTGCGCGGGAACAGGGGATGGTCATCTCACCATAGTTCGCTCCTCTGTCACACAAGACCCTGAAATCATGACAAACCCCTAGATCAAAAATATACCATATAATTTCATATAATTGACCCAAAATTTGGAGTTGTGAGTCTAGATCAAAAAAAATCCACAGGAGCCTTCAACCAGTAGATTCCCAATCTTCACGCGATACTTGAGAAATTTCGATCCAGCACCTAGTGACCTAGTGCTGACCATCACTGGGAACATGCTCCAGACAATTGGAGGGTCGCCCTGCTTTCCAAAATTTCAAAACTGTTACGGCAAGTTGTTCGAACAGATCCATAGGAGCATGGATTGAGCATGGATTAACCCTTGGAATCCTACAGGATGGGGCCCCCCAGTGATGTTTGTTGGTTTATAAACCATGAAATACTCCCCAGTAACTATAGTTATATATTATATCTACCATAAACTAGTGAATTCAGCCGCTTATAAACCAACGGTTCACGCTATCGACTGGGGGCCCCATCCTGTACAGACCATTGGAAATGCTTAGGTCTATCTCCGGAGCCAAGGTACCGAGATTGCAGGGGCCACAGGTGCCACAGGTGCCACAGGTGCAGGTGCCGCGGGCGCCTCAGGCTACCCGATCCAGTACTTATCCATTTTTTGGGCTTCAAAAAAGTGTGCGTGAATGGCAAAACCATAGAAATTTTGTATGAATGGAATGGTATTAGTGTGTATAAGTCAGTAACTCCATGATCCATTCCAGCAGCCCAGACATAGCAGTTTTTGCGGAAAACCTTTTTCAGACAAAATCAGATTTTGGATGCTGTCATTGGAGCTCCCCAAGCTGTTCGGGGACACAAGAGCGGATTGGGATTTACCCCTGGTAATTTAACATAGCTATTGAAAATTTGAAAATGGCAATTTATAGTTGATTTTCCCATTAAAAATGGTGATTTTCCATAGCTATGTAAACGTTTACCAGAGGGTATATCAGTATATCATCGCAAATGGTCTCAAAAATGTCGTACTGCTCAAGGATAATGGTTGGGCATTTTTGAGCCAGACAACCACTCTTAGAAAAGGGCCATTCCCACGACCCCAATATCCTAAGCCCAGAACCTCTGCCGATGCTATGAATAGGGCTATGCAGGGAGTTACATGATATACCCTCTGGTAAACGTTTACATAGCTATTGACAATGGCCCAGTCGAAATTTTGTTCATTTTCCCATTCATTTCGCATGGTGGATCGTTCCATTTCGTTATGTTAGCCCGTTTACCAGGCCGGGTAAAACCTCCAGAAATCGTGGATTTACCTGGATTTACCTATAGAAAATGGTGATATTCCACATAAATCACCATTTTCCCATGGTTTTTCTTCGTTTTTTTACCAAAACAAAAAGGCTTGTGATTTGGCCCAGTCTCGCAGTTTGGGACTTTCGCCATTTTTGGGTCATCCCCAACTGACGTTCCAAGGCTTCCAAGGCGCTGGTGCTTGAGGCATCCCCAGGTTCAGCACGTCCTGCATGCCACAAGGGACTGCTTGAAATTAGAATGGTTCCATTTTGTTGATTTCAATCATTTCATTCTATATCTATCCATATATTTATCTATCTACCTATCTATATTTCTATCTATCTATCTATCTATCTTATCCTATCTTATCTGATCTTATCTTATCTTATCTATGTGTCTATCTTTTTATCTATCTACCTTATTTCAATCCAATCCACTCCAATCAAAACGATGATGATCTAATCTAATCTAATCCCATCCCTTCTAATCATCTAATCCAATCTAAATCATGTCATCTTATTTCATCTGTTGTCTAATTTCATCTTGTTTTATCTTATCTCATCTTATCTTAACTAGTCCATCTGGACATAATATGTGTATAGATTACTTACATGAATGTGTTGTAGTTGGTCCCACTCATTCTCCCGGTGGTTTCCCTTTTCACCTTCATTTCATCCGCCGCACTCTGTACTGAGTCCATGGGGGTCTGTGCCCCGGTCGCCTGCACGAGGTTTGAACAGCAAAATTGGGTTTCAAAACAAACTCCGAAACCTGGGAGCTGAAGCACTTGAGGCTGCCCCATTTGGATGTGGGTCAAAACCCTGTACCCCCAGTGAACCTCAGGGTTGATGGTCATCCCTTATACCACGTGATTAGTAGGTTTTGACCCATACCCATTTTTGGAGCCATACTTTTACAGGATGAACTGGGGAACATTTTAACCAAGAGGTCAATCATCGATAAAATATCACCTTTTTGGGCAGATGGGAGCCATGCACACCATGGCTATCGGTGAAACTTTGCCTCAGGGGACCACAAATGATTGTCACAACACCATCAACTAGGTATCCATTTTCACTTGCTTTCATCCCAATGTTGGTTTGGCACATACCTGTTGTTGATCAGGAAATGAAGCCTTGTGTGCATGTGTTTGTCAGCCACTGGAGAGTAAACTACTGTGCAAAAAAAGGAAAGATACTTCCACATCTTCCACGAAAAATAGTGAACTGCACAGGCTCTGCCGATTTTTTTTTGGCCCATTCCAGAACTGCTCACCCGCCTGCTTTTTGACAGCATCGAAATCGAAGCGGTGCTGTGCCTGCACGTTGAGATTCGAGCCGGTCCATGGAACGAAAAACTGTCAAGTTGGCACCGAGCTCAGCTTCTGCAGCGTCACTTACAAACCTAATGGTTGGTACCGGAATTTCCACGAGTGCATGATGCCCCAAATATGACCATTGAGGCTAACTCCATTCTGGTTCATTTACCCAACATGTTCCCATCATTCATGCGGCATCAGACCCCTTCTGTTCAAATCAATTTTTAGCTGGCTTCGATGGATATTCATCCCCCAGAAAATGATAGGGGTTTGGCACCCCAGTAAAAATTGCTTTCTAAGCCCATTCACATAGGTATATCCATCATATCCATCCCTGTGTGCATTCTGCAGAGAAGTTTGCTTGAATTATCCACGAATCAGAGGATGGTACCAAGCACGTGTTCACCCTTTTAGTAGTGGAAATGGTAAGGGGGATTCATATCCAGTATATGTAAACAATGTAAACCGTAGTCAACGAGAAGTTATTATAGCGTCAACGAATAGCAGTCAATAGCAGTCACCCCCACCTCGGATGCGCTCTTGACCGCCTTTTGCACCTCTTCCTGACACAGCCCAGGCCAGGGGAATTAATCAACGTACAAGTGTGTCTTATCTTCAAATAGATAGATATATATATACATATACATATGCAATTGTATGTATAAACAAATATCATATGTATATATATATATATACATGTAGCAGAAATGTGAATTGACAAGCAAGAACTGATTCATCAAATCATCCAGTCAGCGGGAGTATGAATCAAGGATTTAGAATCCTCATGTTTAGTCAAAATTGCCAGCTTGGATGATTCTTTGTTCGCGCAAGCGCCGCAAGGCGCCTTGGGTTTGGTCAAAAGATTGTTCAGATTAGAGACCACGTCGTTGGCAGATTTTTGCACCTGCAATGCTCAGCTCAGCGAACGTGGCATCGCAACGAGCTAAAGGGTCGACATTTTGCAACCAGAAGCAATGGCTCGCAAAAATAGATGAACAAAATCTGTTCATTAATGTAGCAAATCATCAAGAATTTGTCCATACTATTAGGTTTTAAAATATATCAACAAAATCTGAACGCCATCTCCAACAATTCACGAGGTTTTTGCCGTCCGAACGCAATCCAAACGACCGAAACGCATCGAAACGTTTGGTATCCCCACTGCAGAGGCGCCATTGTTGAAGGCCTGGTCATGTTCCCATACAAAAAGAAATGAACTATTAAAACACCCTAGGTGTGAATAGCTAAATGATCTAAAGGATCTAGATAATCCAAATGATCAAAATGATGCAAGTCAAAAATAACCCGAAAAAAACGCGGCCCTTTGTAGTTGCACTTCATCAAAGTGGAACTGATTGAAACCAGCTGAACATGCATCTGACCCACATGGACATCTAGGGACTGCTAGGATCTGCTCCAACTGACCCGTTGGATGATATCGTCTTGGCAGAGATCAGGACTTCTGAATGCCAAATGAACAGTCTCAACCATTCAACCAGTGACTTCCAGGATCCTATCGGAAATCACATAGAGATATCATCTGGATTATATCGAAAAGTTGTTCTGGGATTCTGTAAATGCTTTGTGCCTCAAAAAATCTCCAGGTTTCCAACATTTCTATCCAGCTGCTGTAGAACTTCCCCAGATTTTCCCAAGATTTTCTGCAACGTCGACCTCTTGCGCAGACGACGAGGCTTTGTCCTTGCTAAAATGGATGCCCTGCAGAAACATCACAAAAGCCTTGAAACTAGAGTAACTACTTGGTGGCTCATCCCACGAATCGTAAGTGGGTTATAACCCCAGTTATAAGTGGATTAACCATACTTATCCCATGTAAATCACTGGGGTTATAACCCACTTACGATTCGTGGGTAGTTCGCCACCAAGTACAGAACATTCAAGTGAATTCCTTGGCCTTCTGAGGCCGCACATATGAGCACCTACCACCTCCACCCAGTCTGATAAAATGGCCCAGCTGAAAAACATGAAAAATCAGGGGGCATGGCTAACATCCACGTAAGATCAATGGATGAGCGACACGTCCCAAACATTGGATGGTTCAACCAGGGTTCCGACCAGCCTATCTTGAATCTTGACGCATTGAAATTGATTAAATCAGATAGCTCAAGGAAAGCTCAAGGGACCATGGCTGTCAACACTGGACCAAGGGCCCCTGGGCCATTCGTCCCCAACCTTGGCATCATCCAATTTTGCCTGGCTCCGGCTGGATCTTGGGATCCCACAACAAGCCCCAAGGTCGGCTTCAAAATCTTCAAAGGAAGGCCGGCTTTCCGGCAGCCGGGAGTCGACCATCATTTTTTCTGTGGTCAAAGAAAACCTGGTTTTTGGCCACTTCTTCTCACTACACCTTGGGTGTGGTCAATGGATTGATTTAAGGGAAAAATTACAGGAAAACTCCATAGTTCATAGGGAAATCAATGGTTTCCTGTAGATTTTCCCTTAAACCAATCCATTGAGTATGACCATTTCGCTGGTGAAATCACCCTTTTCACCTTGGCCCACGGGTGGTTTGGACAAAATCTCGCACTGGGAAACTTCGCATTTGGGATGTTTCCTGAGACCGCTACTGCCCACTGAGCAAGGGTTTGACACAATCTGAAAATCTCATCGCGCTGGAAAAAATGAAAGTATTGAAAGTGACCTCAACTAAGTTAACTATATACATAATTGTGTGACCTCAACCTAGGTTTTTTGTCCCGAGAAGGCGTATTCCACCTGGCTCCGTGGCCCGGCCTGCTGCTGATGAAGCTGCTCCATGGCATGGTCAGAGAGCCTGGAGAATTTTCATTGCGATGGGGACCTGGATCCGGGATGCTCTCTTCAAAAACCATCAAATCATGATGCTTTTACCCTCTGGTAAACATACACAAAGCTATTGAACATGGCCATTGAGTTCGTTGATTTACCCATCAAAAATGGTGATTTTCCATAGTTATGTTAGTTTACCAGAGGGTACCCCGAAAAATTGCGTTACCAAGGCGTTCTTTCTCTTGCTGAATCCATGGTTCTTTTTTTTGTGCAGAGGTTGACTTTTTTTGGGCCACATTCCGATCACACAACACATTCCAATGTTTTCCTCCAGACTTTTTCTCCAAGGTTTCCAGTGATCTGGGCAAATTACAATAATTCACTAACCTGAAATAAGGCCATTTGGGGATCATTTCCCTTACTAACCATGATTCCAGTGAGGTCGCAGTGAGGTCGTTATAATTTACCCAGAATGATGGGTCCACACCAGCGTTTTTTCCACTGCTGTCCATCGCTCCCTCCGGGATGATCTCAAGCTAGGCGATGGCGATGAAGGTTCCAAAGCCAATTGGGCCACCATTGCTTCCATTGGTTCCATTGGTTCACTCCATTGTACCCGGCCTGGTAAACATACAAAAAGCTATTGAAAATGGCCATGAAGAGTGGATTTACCCATTAAAAAATGGTGGATCTTTCCATAGCTATGTTAGTTTACCAGAGGGTATCAGATATTATCAGGTTCCAACTTCCTGCGATAATCTTCATGTCACGACCTGCCCAATTTTTTCTTGGGGAACCACAACTTACCGGCGACGAGTCTGATCCCCCATGCCAGGACACACTGAGGCCCAAATGTCGTCATCATTCAAGCCAATGACCTGAAAATTCAAGTGGGGCTGTCGGGCCTTTGAAAATCTTTGAAAATGTGTGGCTTGTTTCGCCGTCGCGGGAAAAACGATGAAATCGTGCTGAAACAAGTGGGTCACACCGCAAAATCCAATCGTTTTTCGATTGTTTAAGCTTCATCCTGTCAAAGAAATCAAAGGTCAGAGGTTCAGGTAGGGAAGCTAAGTCCTAGTTCCACAGCGCTTAGGACGGAGAGGTTTAAATCCACAATTGACCAAACAAAACAGAAATCCACTGTACAAGTTATAAAAGTCTTTCAACTCGAATCCCAATTTCGAATCGTTTCCATGTGAAATTGGGCGGGTCTCATTGTGGAAGTACCTCGGATTGCTGTCTGAAAGCGACAGTACAGTAACTGCCCTTTGAATGGCAAAAGCACTGTTTTCACGTAGACTTCCCAAGCAACTGTTTTGAAAGGTTCCTTGGGAGCCTATCTCTACAGATTCTACAGTGATGGGTAAAAAACATAAAACTATCAGTAAGAGCCATCTCTCCAGACTGGATATTCCAAAGCCGTGACTTCGTCTTTGCATGGGACTTCGAATGTACAGCTTCCGTGGACTGACCAAATCCAATCCGACCCTCAACCTGCAAACATCCACATATTTTCCCAATTCTTTGGGGGGTTCAACACTGTGATCATCATCCTCAATTCACACATGTTTGGTACCCTCTGGTAAACTAACATAGCTATAGAAAATCACCATTTTTAATGGGTAAACTCACTATCAATGGCCATTTTCGATAGCTATTTTGACATAACCAGAGGGTATCCCCTTATGGTTTTTTCACCATCCCCACATCCATCCCTAAAAGGGCCAAAAACTCTGACGGCCGCCATGGCCAGTGTGGCATCCAGGTGTTCCCACTGACTCCTGGCTCTTACGAAGGCGATTCTCCTGGAGACTGGGGACTTTTTTGGGACTGGGGACTGGCAGCAGGCTTTTTTTCGAGAAAGGCAACCTCTGTTTGTAGCTGTTCTATCAGATTCTATCATCAACTAAATGATCACCAAATGAACTTTGATCACTTTCAAATGATCACCAAATGATCACCAAATGATCACATCATCGACATTTCTGTGGCAACTTTTCAACCGTTCCATGTTTTTTTTTGTGGGGTATCACGGTATCACGGCTGTGATACCCCACAAATGCTGCCAGAAATCGTGCGTCCTTTTGAGGCAAAGCCAGAGCCAGTACCATGGCCAACAGGGAAAGTCCCAGGAAGGCAAAGCCAACGCTGCTCCTTTTCAAAGGTGGACGAGGTCCCAGACCCTGTGTGATCCTCTGTGGGTGTTGAATTTTTGGCAAAGAAAAACAAAAAACTGAAGGTTAACAGTTGAATCTTTGCTGATTGACAAAATCAAATGGTTTCTAAATCCATATTGAAGGTTAACCTAACTGTCATATGGAAATCATAAAATCACATGTTTTTTGCTGTAAGATCAACCTAAAGTACCCTCTGGTTATGTCAAAATAGCTATTGAAAATGGCCATTGATTTCGTGAGTTTTCCCATGAATAGCATGGTGGATCTTTCCAGTTCGCTTTTTGTATGTTTACCAGAGGGTATATCCCATTAATATCCCATTGAATGAGTATAAAATCCCATTAAATCACTATAAAATCACTTTGTATGTTTACCAGGCCGGGTAATGTTCCAAACAAACAACATTTGCCGTTTTAACGCCAGAAAAATGCTAGATCCAGTAGATCCAACTCGTGGACATTGCAGTCCGAGAGACGGCATTGGATGGTGGACGTTCATCCCAAAAACTCGCAGGTGGATTCATCTCCGTTTTATTTTCAAAAAAAACAAATCAATGAATATCAGAATAAATGTTCAATTTTTTACCCTCTGGTAATTTAACATAGCTATTGAAAATGACCATTTATAGTAGATTTTCCCATTAAAAATGGTGATTTTCAATAGCTACTTTAAATTACCAGAGGGTAATCAATCAAAGAGATACAGAACCACATTTTTTGTGGGGTCAGTTTTGATCCTGGAAAACCTGGAAAGCCACCTGGAGCACCTTTGCGCGACATGGGTGCTACCCAACATGGCGTCCGTCTCTGTGCACTCATCCATCTCCTGGACCGCGGCAATTTCGCTGGGCGAAGTGGGCTTTTGGGTGGTGTTTGTGACGTGGGATGTTTTTTTTTCCATGGAAAATGTGGAAAGAAATGTGGAAAAAGTAGATCAATCTAAAGTTAGATCCATCCAAAATTAGATCAATCCCCAAAAATATAGATCATTCCAAAATGAGCTCCAGAATTACCCTCTGGTTTTTGTTGGCTGACATAGCCATGGTTAAGCCATGGCCCATTATGCCCATTGAAATAGATGCTTTACCGTTCTCATGGTGGATCTTTCCATGGCGAACTGTGAATGTCATAACCAGATGGTATTTGAGATATCCATCCATTAAAAAATGTTTCTGGGAATCAATTTTCCATTGTGTGGAATTTAACACATGTCGTTTTTCTACTGCCAATTTAAGTTAAGGTTCCCAAATTTGCGTGACAAAAAAATATCGAACCATCTTACATGACTTGTGATAAAGGTCAATTTTGGCACAACCATATACACTTTGTTGGCATTCCATGCCCCATTTTGTGACGTGACCCTATGAATCTGGGTGCTCACCATTGTGTTATTTCCAAATAGGCACATCTCTATCGTAAACAAACCACTCCACAAGCCATGCCTGTGGAATTTCTTCCAGTACGCGGGCCATAGCACTGGAGAATGCAAACAGCGAACGTTCGCGGTCGTTTCCCTTGAACAACAGCGCTGCGGGTGAGACAGTATCACCAAGGATTGGTGGACTCTGGTTTCTGCTTTTGGGTTTCCAAATTCAATTTCACCTGTCTTTGCCTGCTCTTTTTTGGGTGCCCAAAAAATCCCAATGTGTTTTTGTTCAAACTGTTGGCATCGTTTTTTTCCAGCTATGTTTTTTTGCATGTGACAACACCAAAGCGTGCTGTCTGCCTGGCAACAAAACGACACAAAATGGTATTGCATGGTTCTGCATGAAAACCACCGCACTTTTACCAAATACGAGTGCTGGTTAACAAAACACAAATGTGAAACCATTTTGTGACTATTTGAAAATCAGTACGTTCAAACTGCAACCCGACATGCAAGAACAAATCAAATTAATGACAATACATGTAGATCAACGTAAAATTGTAACCATGACGATTGCAATAAAATTTTAAAATATCCATAAACATTACACTTACGCTGATGTTTTCAAAAACTACCCAGTCAAATAGTAATCTATCTATTTGCGGGTTACTGTAAATATAGATATAAGTGGGTGGGAGCAGCCCTGCCGTTGGTAACACTTGTTTCACCTATACCCTGGTGACCCCATGCAATTTCCTCCACTTTTTCCAACCTGATCTTTCGATGTACGTCAAGTCCCCATTAATTCCCCTCAGACGAGTCACCTTTGCAAGGCAAGTGTGGAAGAACCATGGTCAGCAGGAATGGGGGTAATACGGTTTCATCTATTTGCTAGATGGGCATCTACAATTGATTGTGTTTCTTCGGAGTACACCACGCCACCTTCAAGGCAAATCTGACAGTCTGACGGAATGCAAAAATGTTATTGATGTTCATGACCCATTGAATCTCGAAAAGAAAACAATTTTTGCGGATAAGGACAGAACATGGCTGCTTGCGAAAGTTGTGTTTGTGCTAGCCGACTAAGACTTTGGCAGTCGAGAGAGCACACAGCACACTCGACGATGTCATACATTTCCTGGAGCGTCTGAAATAGTATGGGTTTGGCAATCTGTTTAATGGGGCACGAATCAGTCGACAAAGTGTTTTTTTTCCACCTTTTATAGTTTGTTTCATTCAATTGCAGATAAATGACAATTGAAACCAAAACCACAAGGACGAACCCCTACCATTTAGAAAAGGAGAAAAGGACATGCCGCAGGTTGCAGGGTTGAGAAAACCCAGGTGTATCTGTCCTCCCGTTTCCATATTTGTTCCTGTCACACAAATGTCTACACAGATGGGACACCCCAAATTACAGCTCCGACTAAGTCTCCTAACATCAAGGCTTTCAAATAGCCAGACTGCAAAAATGGAGGAGCCCAATGGGAATCTGCGAAAGACATGACAGGTTGCCTCATAGGTTGTGTTTCATGTTTGTGACATTGCTGCACGACCGCAGCGCTTGAGCCTGGGCAGTAAAACGAGCCTTCGTGTCTTGTGTGACTTAGGGAGTC
>Ga0126342_10019866_pt1 | contig 11360 bp, 12 predicted proteins | sample Cyp1metagenome_FD_92528 | JGI IMG/M metagenome (GOLD analysis project Ga0126342, IMG submission 92528) | Coral microbial communities from Lord Howe Island, Old Settlement Bay, Australia - Cyphastrea 1 metagenome | ecosystem: Host-associated > Invertebrates > Cnidaria > Coral ... | reverse complement strand
GGCCGTTTGTACAGCTTGGCCCAAGTAATAGCTTTTCGCATTTGCACCAGACGCTTCTGAGAAAACAGGCCGCTGCCTCTTGACCTTTAGCCTTTGTCGCTGACGCTACCCAGCGCTCCGCACCCGTGATTTTCCTATGCATTTTTTTTTTGAAAGTCCCAACCTCGCCCAGGAACCCCCAGGAAGGTCTCAACCCAACACCGTGATGCGCTTGGGCCTTCCTGCGTTGAAACCGGAGTCAGCCATGGAGCACATCCAGGACATCCAGGACGTCCAATCGGATGATGAGAAAGGCAGTTCCCCCCGGGCTCACCTTCTACCGCTACCGGGTGGATCAAGCGATGAAGAAAAAAGGAGTTGGATGATTTTACCCAAACATCAATAGTAATGTCAAATGCTAACATGTGCTAACTAACCAACGTGTGGGGACTTTGGATGGTTTCCCCAGAACATGTCATGAAATACATGTGAATGGAGAGAAACGAGGCGAGTTGCTCGGATTTATTTACCATCTTGGAAGATCCTTCCTAACTAGGACTACATTTTCTTGTGGATGGAAACCGCCAATCAGAGAAGTTGATTCTCAAATCTAGTGCAGATGAAGACCATGTGGATTCCAGACGAGTCGATCAGGGCCTCTGGGCAGTTGGTGTTTCGGCCCTTGGCAGGTGAAGGCGGTGAAGTTGCTAAAACGCCTGGGCTCAAGCGTCAGGTCACTGAAACCTTCGCAACATTAAATGAAGTTGATGGGAAGCGCAAGAAGAACATGGTGTGGATTCAAAAGATCCCTGGCAGCCATGGCTAAAGGGCATAGTTCCAAAAAAAGGGAGCTCACAGACAGTCACCATCCAAAGCTGTGGCGTGTCGTCCCATAGACAAACATACTATGCACAAGCACTGCTGGATGCGCTCCTTTGCCTTTCTTTGCATTTCTTTGTGATGTTTGGTCTCTTCTAATAAGACTTCGTCTATGTTGGTTTCTGGTATCCCCGAACCCGGACGTTCGCCTGTGGAAACGAAGCCAGACACACACACACACCAGGATGGATATGATATGCCACTTAACCCCTCAGTGTTTGTTCAGGATTTGGTGGTGACTCACTCGGGGGTGACGGGCTCGGGGTGGGGTCAATTTGGGGTTTGAGCATGTTGCAGTTTCTTTTAGACTCATGGACTTACTAGTATGGAATTCATCTTATCTTCAAACCAACCATGGAATGATGCGAAATGATGCGAAGGATAAGTCTCAAAGTTTCGCCCTCGCGGAGGGTAATGTAAAGGTGTAGTTGCGTCGTGCAGACACAGTGGCACACATTCGTATCCCGAGCACTGGAAAGCATGGCGGAATAACAAGATACAGGAGGATAGACTCAAGATTCAAACTAGATCCCTGTCACCTACTAATTATGTATATTTGTTCAGAATCACAGCCAAGAACACTCAGTATTGGATTTGATGATTTGAGGTCTCATTTCAACTCATTTCGGTGTTTTTGTTCAGATAATGGGGATGGCCTTCACATGTCCGAGGAACCCCAGGGTGAGTGCCTTCCAAGAAGCATGTGATGAACATCTCCCAGTAACGGCGCAAATGTCCCGGAAGCAAAAGCAAGAAGCTGCCGAGGATGGGCATTTTTGTCGGTGAACCCAGGTTGAGTATGGTTGAGTGAGATGTGTTTGAAGAGTTGCTATCCAAGGTCCAGACTTCCTGGTTATGACATGTAAGAAATCTTGGTAAGCAGATGAATAGGAAGTTGGTGACCATGTGGACCAGAGGTCAGTGGCTTTATGGGAGGTGTCATGCGAAGCAGATATTTTAAGACATAATTAATCGATTGTGTAAGAAACGTCCACTGAAAGAAACACTCATGCCATGTTATTTCGACCTAATGTGCAAGTTACGATCTACATGGGACATTCCTGGGGCATCCTGGGGCGTTTCGCATGTTTCAACTCTTTGCCTGATGCCACGTTCCTAGCAAAGTGTCACGGCCGTGCAGGATGCGCGGAAGAAGTATGGTGAAGTTGGAGCGTTCCTTGGTATTGACTATAGACATGACTAGGCAACTGAAATTACTGTCACTGAATATTAGTTGGGCATAGGGCCGGAAGGCCCTGAGATTGCCACCTGTTGACCGCCAGCTGCACGGCCCCCACTGGGCAGGTTTGTTCACTTTACACCCGAGCATGTGGAACAAGCAGTGCACAAGGCTGCCTTTGCCAGGTGGGGGTTCAAGCAGTGCTAGGAGATTGATCATCCCAACTTGTGGATGGTCTCACTGAGATGATATAATATAGATAATATATAGATAATATATAGATAATATAGAGATGATATAGAGATAATATAGAGATAATATAGAGATAAAATATTATGAAATATAAAGTAATATGTATATATATATTTATATAATATGCAACAATGCAACACCATTTATACATAATATATCTTGATGTTTCTGTTGCGAGTTATTGATCCTGGCATAGAATGGCATTCTTTGGAACCGGCAGGTTTTCGCGGCTGGAGGATGAGGTGATGCAGGAGTCAGATTCTCCCAGGTGCTGCCAACGGATCGCCTCAAACCGTTGGTTTGAACGGGTGGCGCTTCTGTTGACTTTGTCAAATGTGATCTATATCTCCGTTGATGTTGAGTTCAACTATTCCGGGCTGGTCACCAGAGCTTCTCCGGGATTCATCGCGGCAGAAAATCTGTTTTGTAGCCTCTTCTTAACGGAGCTGGTAATACGCTTCTTCGCGTATCCACACCGGATGATGGCGGTACGAGATACGGCTTTCCTCTTTGATATGATCCTTGTGGCCATGATGATGCTGGAATGCTGGGTGATGCCTTTGATTGATCTCATGACGGCTGGTGCTAGCAGTGACGTTGCTGAAACATTGTCCATTCTGCGCATTGCTCGGGTGATGCGCATTCTCAGGACAGCACGCATTGCAAAGCTCATCAGATATATGCCCGAGTTGGTGATCCTGTTGAAGGGCATGTTGTCTGCCTGCCGATCAGTTTTCTTCACTCTCCTCCTCTTGTTATTGGTGACCTACGTCTTCTCCATTACGATTACAGAGGTGAGTCGTGGGACCAGCTTGGAAGAGGAACTGCTGCTTGGCGCCAGACATATTTCTTTTACAACAACATGTGTGAATATGCTTGAGTTGATATGATATGTGTACCTAGACCCTCAAGAATTATATACCCCTAAAATCACTTAAATATGGTGGGTGGAAGTATTGGGATTTTGGCGTAAAATACCTATTTCATCCAATTTTTGTGATACATGGAGGGTCTAGATATACATACCTTACATAAATTTGTTGACTGCATATGTATAAGTTGCATGTATTCACTCACAAATATGAATACATGTCGTGTATAAACTGTATACAACTTGTGTTCCCTTCCACGCTCGCACTGACATGGTACTGCATATCCAGTGACCGCAAACTACTTTCCCAGAGCTTTGCAGACTTGCAATTGTTTGTGCCAATGGATGCCAATTCTAGCATTTATCATTCATCATCATTTATTATCTATGCATCATTTCCATTCATCCAATATCCAATAGCACAGGAATGTAATCTTCATCAGTACGCCGCACCTGACAGCACCCCACTCCACCGCATCCCATCCGCGGGAGCAGAGAATACGCTTGCAGGAGGGAAACTATCGAACATTGAAGAATTACATAATATGCATTATTAATTGTTAGTATATATGTATATAATTGTGTATTGTGTATATATATATATATTCTATCTATCTGTATATGATTATGTATATATATATGCAATATACTTGGATGGTTGATGCAGCGATGTATCTGTAAAGCAAACGTAGACACTCACACATAGATAACATGTAGTTGTATATGTCTATGTGATACGCAAATCATTGTAATATATCTCTATCACTATAACTATCTATAACTATAACTGTAACTATATATATATATACAGTACATGTTATGTGGCACGTAAATAGACAATAAGTGAGCGAGTATTTAATATGTGTGTATATGTCAAATTATGTATTAGATATAATGAGGCATTGTATGTGCATACGCCTCCAAACTTTAAATTTACGTTGAATGTGTGGCACCTGAGGTTTTCGGGGATGTGGAATACAATCTTGACACTCATTGTTCAGTGCGTGATGCCCGACCTGGAATCGCGCTTCAAAGCGGCAGCCCTTGAGAATTGGTTCGTAGGACGGGCTGAACTTTCACTTGGAATTGTTGAACATATTATGTATTTGCAGGATTGCTATGCATTGTTGCACAGAATTGTTTTTGCCTTGCTTTTATCGAGGCTAGAGCAAAATCCTCCCATTGGCTTTGATTCGTTTTCCTGAAAATAGCATTCTGCCGCAGTGAGTTTCCACAAGCTTTTGCATGACATGCAGCACGTGCGACATTGTGCGACTGGGACTTTGAGATACTTTGAGAGGAGTGCTGTGGTTGATCTTCATCATGTTCGGGACCTACATCATAATGGGACTTCTGGTGCCTTGCCTAACAAGCGGCACTAAGCAGAGGACCAACCACTTGCAGGAGCCGTATCCAGCGATCACTGGGAAAGTGGGTTGGGTCAAGTAGTCCCACTTCAAGCTGGATCTGGAAACCGGCCAAGTGGGGGTGCTTCTCACTTTCATCTCACTCCCATCTCATTCTCCTGTTTTCATCAATTTTCAATCATGTTCTTATTCTTTGTGTTTGACAAACATGATTCTCAGACAAACATGTGTCCGAATTTGTCCGCGTTTGCTTTAAGCTGCACCGCAAGCGTGCCTCCAAGGTTGGTATTTTGGTGGAGACGGTTAAAACCGTCGCCACTTTCGAACGAAAACAGTTTGAAGTTGACTTTGCCCAGAATGTCCTTTGGGAGCTGATCACAGAGACTTGTGCCTTGGGAGCTGATGTTACGGCCTGCTAGAGGTTTCCCCCGAAAAACTTCTTTGTAGAGCCCATCAGTTTCTGCAAACTTCACTATTTGTTCCATTTTTTAATGATTTCAATGAATTTGGTAAAAATTTGCCAACACTTCTGACGCATCCCAAATGATTCGACCCATTATCGTCAGCTTTTGTCTCGGACCTATTGCTGAAGGAAGTGACATGGTGTTTTGGATTTGTCCAAAACTGGGCTATGCTGCAAACCCAGGTGAATTCACGTCCACTGGTCAAACTTCGCAATTAAAGGGCGATTTTAAGTTGCTAATGCCTCAAAATATGAGTCTCACCAAGAGCCCATTGCGATCCCATTGCGGGGCTTGCCGTGTTACTGAAGGTGCAGATGAAGATGGTGACAATCGCATTTCACATCAAGAATTTGCTCGATTGTTGTCAAGGTGCCATGACGTCTTCCTGATCCACAAATCCATGGATTTGCCTAAAAATGGATGAATTTACGCGGACGTATGGCTATTTTCATGGGGGAAAACATATGATATAATTACCATGGAATTTGTGGGGTGCGTTTTTTTTCACCCAGCATCTACATGATGAGGCACTTGAAACCACCAGATTTTACAAGTGAGCACGGATTCGTTCCTTCCACAAAGCCGTTGTGAATAGGGCAGACTGGAGGCTGAGGAGGGTTCACCAGACGGACGAACATCATAGTGTTGCCGCGGTGACAAAATCGTCCTTGATGTTGGTTGAATACAAGTGTTGAAGTTTAATCACACAAATTCTCCAGCTTTAAATGGTGACATCCCCAGTCTGTTTTTCCTTCACATGCCCAGTTTTGCTGGTTAAAGCAATGTTCTTGAAATCAAATTACATCCCAGTGGTGCTGCTGATTTTTGCCGTATTGTGTAGAGGCCAGAAGCCACGAAAGCTTTAAACTCATTGGGTGTGGACCTTTCTGCTGCCTTGGAACCTTGCACCGTGCACTGCAGGGTGGGGTGGTAAATTCATGATTGAGGTTTTTGTCCCTCAAATCACCCATCTGTAACAGTACATGGATCAAGCCGCACTCCTTGGACGTCCTTCTATTGAAGGCTCAGATGATTTGTGTTCCTTGCTCTGGTGAACAAAGCGATCCCAATGAGCCAGTGGATAGTTGCTTTTCTGTCAGGAATTCGCTGTGAATGAAACTCCTCATTGATCCACATGGTCGGAAGAGTTTCCTGGTCCTACTGTTTCATTCAGATGGATATGGATCCACACTTTAGGACCCAGAAAACCACGGATTTTGATGGATTTTTCTCATGCTTCAGTGTTTTAACGTGTTGGCGCCAAACCCCACGTTCGACCATATCCCACAAGATCTCTCCTCCACTATCTAACTCAAACATGACCTACACCATCCAAACACGCTACTCTCTGGCGACACAAGTAGGGAATGTAGCCTGCTGCTTTCCTGATATCCGGCTGAGACATCCATAAGTTTAACAGGGACGCTTTCTACTAGGGGAATCTACTTGTCATTAAAGGATCAAATCCCCCACCCCCTCTGAACTTCAGTTGACTTCCGGCACGGTCAAACGTAGGCTTTGCAGCGATGTTAACATGTTTTAACATGTTTTAACATGTTTTAACATGTTTTAACATGTTTTAACATGTTTTAACATGTTTTAACCATCCGTTCTGTACCCAAAGGCCCCTTTAAGCCCCCTTTAGGATAATGGCGGCTTGACCCAGAAAAATCATCGCCCAAGGACTACGGCCACTTGCTGTTTGAAGATGGTGAGCCGCTCACATTTGCGGAGTTCATGGAGGGTATGATGACCCTCCGAGGATCCAACCAAACCACTGTCAAGGCTGGGAGATCCACAGGTTGGATCTGGGGATTTTTTACATGGGGCGAAATACTGTACCAGGACCTCATGATGTAACCATTCACAAAAACGTAAAGCCTATTCTTTCAGGCATTTGGAACAGATTTACAGTATGTGGATAGCAAGTTTGGCAATGTAAAAACAAACCTGCTGGTTAACGACGACCACTTATCCTGCTCTCAAGCTCTGATCAATCTGAAGGACGTGGTCGATTTGCGAAAGTTCACTGCAGAAGAGTTCTCCCATTTGCATGCCGTTCTTCTGGACATTTGCACCTTCCTCCAAAGTTGCTTGGCTTGTGAAGATGGGCCAACACAGTCTCGATATGTCCACTGCCATGGGCACATTACCTGGTGTTTCGCTTCAAGGTCAAGGTATGACCATTGACAGCCTGAAGACCGCAACGAACAGTGTGAGATTTTCGAGAGCTTCTCGGATGACGAGGGTGACGCACGCCAAAGCCTTCTGACATCACGGACGTGACCGGTTGGAAGCCACGAAGGACCGAAGCAGTGAAGCGGCTTCGGACTCACTGATCATTGTGTGTATGTGTTCTTTTTATCCTGTTTATATCTTTTTATTGCTCTACAACCGCCCAGGACATGTTCCAAGTATATTCGAAGATATTCGAAGAAAAATAGATGTTCGGTCGATTATTTGAGATTATTTGTTTCGAATATATATATAATATAATTATATATAATGATATTATATAATATCAATTATCATATCTATATATACTGTAATTATTTCTTCTTCTATATCACTGTTAGTCAGGAGAGGGTCTCCAGATTCTATGTCAATTCTTTTCCTCCCCCTTTCTTCTCCTCAAATCCAATACCGACTGCCGTATTTTTCATTCACGCACGCACTTGACCTGACCTTACCTACCCTGAAAAACAATCCGAAATTTCCTATAATTATTAATAATCGAATTTCAATTTTATCCATACTTTTTGTTTTCTAATTATAATATATTTTTATTTTATTTTATTTTAATATTTATTAATTAATTGAAATAAAAATACAGCCCGAGAACTGGTTAAGAATCCGAAAGCTTGAGTCCCAGGGTCCCTTAAATTTTTATTTTTAAATACAGACAATTTCCACCACAATAGATCGAGGCACAATGGTTAGCCTGTCGGTCTTTACGCTTGAGGGTCGAGATTTCGTTTCTCGAATGTCTGTGTTGTTTTGCGCAACCTCTGGGGTTTGCCAGTATGGGATGTCCTCTGCCTTTTACAATCATACTACACATAGATTTTGAGTGAACTGGAAATAATCTAAGTATGTATAAAAAAAATGGGAGCCTGAAAAATTATTTTTTTGCAAAACCTTATTTGAGCAGAATTTTTTTTTACAAGTAAAGATTATTAAAGATTTATATAAAAATTGACCTGCACATGGTTGGATGTAGGTAGTTTGCTGGGGGGCGTAGGCTGGCGGAGACATATTTTGATTTATTTTGCGGTAGACGCCGCGTAGGCGACCGCGGAGTCGACGAATTGTGCAGCGTGGGTCAAGAATAAAGGGTCTAATGAGTATAGGTCAATACGACATATGAAATTTCCACCGTTTAATAAGGACAAGTAATTACTGTTAACTGCTAAAATAGTGGCTAAAATTTGAAAAATTGTGTTTTTTTTTTGTAAAACAAATAAGAATTGAAATGTTTTGTTGAATTTGGTTTTTGGAATAATTTTTGTTTATAAATCATGTGATTAGGTTGTGTTTAGTATTAAGAGTAATTTTTTTATACCGAACTAAAATGGATATATATAATGGTCAAAAAACGTTATAAAAGGTTAAAAGACGTTATAAAAGGTTTTAATTACGATTCGTTATCGTTACTCAAAACATATAATTTACTGTGTGTAGTGAGCGATACCTTTTTTAAGATTTTGTTTATAATTGAACCTTCTTGTTGGGTGTATGACTTTTTAATCTTTTGATGTTAGAGTGCGATACTGGAGTAGTCGTAGTGGGCTGGTCTTCCTGGGTAGTTGTAAGATGGCCTGTCGTTAAATATATATGAAATAGTTACATTAAACAATATTGATATATATATTGTGGTATGGTGATTTATAAGGTATATAAGAAATTAATTTATAACGTATTATGAGCTTGATGATGCTGATGATAATAATGATGATGATGTTGATTTAGATAGTGATCGTACTGAGATATGTTGAAAAAGCATTTTTGTGCGGTTACGGACGCTTCTCCAAAGCCACTACTGTCTAGGAGTAGAATTGCAACATGGAGCTTGTCAGAATTTCGTGTCACTTGAAATATACTCCTGAGATCACAGATTTTCTGGTCCCCGTAGCGATGCCCGAAGCGATACCCCTCGATACCCAGAGCGATACCTGAAATCCATGAAATTAGGGAGTACCCCACATGGCCACTTGAAACTATATAACTTGTGCTATAGGTGGAAAAATATGGGAAGTATGAACAAGGGTACCCTTAAGTTCTTAATGGGTTAGTTCTTAAAGGGTTTATTTGGTCAGGGTTTTGCCGATTCATTTTGGCGTGGTATTAGGTTACAAAGGAGGCGGGGTGAAGAAAAAAAGGCGCCGGAAACAAGGCAGTACAGGTAAGACAAACCAAGACAAACCAATACAAGCCAAGGGCAGCCTCCGAGGTCAGATGACCTGCAGTGAGTCCGGCTGGTGTTTAGCTGAAGCTGTCGACGTCAGCCTTGGTGACCACATAAAAATTTGAATTTCCCTGGAGATACTATCGCAAGAGGAATAAGAGTCCGATTCCTCATCTGGATCCTCTTTTTCTAGCAGAAATTTTGCCTAGTTGGTGCTGGGACTGTATGTAACGATAGGGGGCTTTGTGAAGCGATACCATGACCTTACCACATGAATTGAATTGAATTTTGATTGTCCCATATATAAGTGTAACGATTAGTTGATATTTCTATTTCCCTACCTGCTAGGTGAGGGTTGTTAGATTTTATGTCAATTAGCTCCTCCTGCCTCGTCCTCCTCCTCCTCCTCTCCTCCTTTCCTCCTCTCCTCCTCTCCTCCTCGTCCTCCTCATCTTCCTTGTTATTCTTGTCGTTCTCGTCGTCCTCGTCGTCCTCGTCGTCCTCGTCGTCTTCGTCGTCCTCGTCGTCCTCGTCGTCCTCGTCTAATTGCGACCCGCGATCGACAGTGTTCTTTGCCGGACCTTAACTACGACCATCCATGCCCAGTATTCCCTGCCGGACCTTAACTACGACCATCCACGCCCAGCGTTCCCTGCCGGACCTTAACCACGACCATCCACGCCCAGTATTCCCTGCCGGACCTCAACTACGACCATCCACGCCCAGTGTTCCCTGCCGGACCTTAACCACGACCATCCACTCCCAGTGTTCCCTGCCGGACCTCATATAGGAAGATATGGGACAAAGAATGTGCAGAAGAAAATTAGAAAGAATGTCAGAAAGAATGTCAGGAGATATACCAGAAGATGTGCTAAATAAAATGTTAAATTAAATACTAGAAGATATGTTTAATAAAATACTAAAAAATATATCAGATAGAATGCCAGAAAATTTACCAAATAGAATGCCAGAAGATATGCTAGAAGATATGCCAGATTATATGCCAGAAGATATGCCAGATAGAATGCCAAATAGAATGTCAGAAAATATGCTAGAAAATATACCAGATAGATATGCCAGAAGATATGCCAGAAGATATGCCAGAAGATATGCCAGAAAATATGTCAGAATATATGCCAGAAGATATGTTAGATAGAATACCAGAAGATATATTAAAATATATACCAGAAGATGTACCAGATAGAATGTTAAATTGAATGTTAGAAGATATATCAGATAAAATACTAGAAAATATACCAGATAGAATGCCAGAAGATTTACCAAATAGAATGCCAGAAGATATGCTAGAAGATATGCCAGATCATATACCAGAAGATATGCCAGATAGAATGCCAAATAGAATGTTAGAAGATATGTCAGATAGAATGCCAGAAAATTTGCCAGTAAGAAAATATATAAATGTTATGGTGGGGATCACACGAAGTAAAGTAATTTTTATTTTCCAATATATACTATATTTTGGGTAATTTTATATTTTATATAGTAATTATTTTTATTTTTTACTATGTGTTCAATGCGGTATTGTGGCACTTTAGTGTGTTGCTTGAGATGGAGGTGAGAAGGGTTATTGTTGTGTTTTTGTGTCGATTTTAATTTTTTATATGGTTCCGTAGGCGGGTGGGCAGAGAACCCGTTTTTATTGTTTTTTGCCGTCATTTACTATATTATTTGGATATTATTTAATATATTGTGGTTTTAAAAATAGGAAATTTATAAAAAAAAATAAGTATTATAAATTATAAATGGCAAAGCAAAATTATTAATGGACCGAAAGGTGGATAATTTTTCCTCTCTTTTTTTTCTTTCTTTTTTTTTTTTTTTTTTTTTTTTTTTTTTTTTTTTTTTTTTTTTTTTTTTTTTTTTTTTTTTTTTTTTTTTTTTTCTTTCTTTTTATTACTAAATCGAAAAATTTTTCTGACCAATGCCAAAAACATTTTTTTCT
>Ga0126342_10019865_pt1 | contig 11361 bp, 9 predicted proteins | sample Cyp1metagenome_FD_92528 | JGI IMG/M metagenome (GOLD analysis project Ga0126342, IMG submission 92528) | Coral microbial communities from Lord Howe Island, Old Settlement Bay, Australia - Cyphastrea 1 metagenome | ecosystem: Host-associated > Invertebrates > Cnidaria > Coral ... | reverse complement strand
TGATTTTTTTTTGTTTTTTTCTTGTTTTTTTCTTGTTTTTTCCTTGGTTTTGGTTTTCTAGTTTGTTTTTTTTGTTTGCTCTGGTTTTTTTTTTTTAAATTTTTTTGTCAAACCCTATATTCTCTGTGTTGTTGGACTCATAAAATTAGTTATATAATAATTGGTTATATATATATTATTATTGAATATATATATATATATTACTATAATTATACATAATATATATATATAAATATTCAATAATAAATGGAACTGCATCCCCAAGGATATCCCGCAATGTACTTTGTCAAACACTGCTCCATGCAGACACTCTAAATTTCATGCCAGAAACCGCCTGGCGGCCCGGCGTTTAACCATTCTCGACCATAAATCAATAGTCCTTTGGCCTGCTTAACTTGGGGGGGTACCATTTTAGTAGTGGATTGTTACTTTTCTGCGGAATCCCCTAATTCATCAAGGTTTATCAATCTGGTGTGACCATCAAAGTTGGACAACATATTCAGATTATTCAGGTATCAAACCCAGTACTTTGCGGCTGCGCGTGGGGTGAACATTTCATGGGTAACAGACATTGGCTTGTAAGCCAGACTTGGGAAAGTCTGCTTCTGCAACTATACTGGTAAAATATATCCACTTAGTTCACTGGAACTGCACCCCGAAGTAGACCCAATGCCATAAACACTACCATTTGGGATGATTTCATGGGATATGTCATGTATATATATATATATAGTCCTATGGATCCAGATATATCAACCATAAAACATCGTCCCACTGCGAGTGGGCTATACGACTCGTTGGTTTACTGTACAGCTTTTCCATATGGGGCTCAGTTCCTAATCCCAACCAGGTAGTAGAACTATGTACAACTTATACTCATTCACCAATGGATAAATCAACCCAAAATGGCGCATTTTTTTTCAAAAAGAAAACGTTTTCTTTTGCATTGTTAATCCATGGCATGACACAATCAACGTGCTCACATCCCCGCACCTGCAGCCTCTGTGCCTCCGACGTCGATGGCTCCCGCAACGCCAGGGCTGTTGGTTCCACCACGGGCTTGGTCACTGGTCGCGCCAGGGGCTCGCGGATCGCCGGGCCGCCGGGGCTGCCGGGGCCGCCGGCTGCCCTGGCGGTGCAGGTGCATAAATCATGCCGAACATCAAAAGATGTTTCAAGAAGATCATTGACATCGTGATTATACTTGATGCTGTCATATGATATCAGAAATGCATCATGGTTTTTTTTGAACATTGTTGATCAGACATAAATGATTGGCGCTGCGATTGCCTATGGAAAATGGCGCCATTCATCGATGTTTTACCCAGCGAACGAAAAAACTCGCCATGTCGATTAAGTAATGGGGGGTTCCTTTCAGTAGACCCAAGGCCATAAACACTAGCGTTTGGGATGATTTCATGGGATATGTCTCATATACTGTATACATATGTATATATATATAGTTCTATGGATACAGTATATATTATATACATATGGAAGTTTCCTAAGTCATGGGGGTACCCCCAAATCAGCTCCATATCCCTTTCCAGTTCGTCACTTAGAGCAGTGTTCCAAAGCCGAAATGTCGTCCCGTATCGTTGATGGATAGGGATCCCTCTTAGGGATTGCGATTCTCCCCAGTAGATTCCCAGTAGATGTAGATAATATATATATAGCATATATATATATATATATGTATATGAATATATATGTATATTAATATATATGCATATTAATATATAATATAGTTGTGAGATTTGGTGAGTATAAATATATTGTGTTCTTTCTATCCTCGAACTCATCAACGGTTGTTTTGTCACATTTTCACACTGCTCACGAATGGCGACCGTCACGGCACCTAGCAATGGCCAATGGTTCCCGGATCGCCATGAGAGGTGCCACGTCATGACCCTATGACGTGCCTGAAATCTCAGAAAACTACATGAGTTCAACAGAGTTCAACATGAAACCAATTTCCTAGTAGTTTTCATTGAATTCTGAAACAACAGTTTCAATTTTTCACAACAAGCAATTCCAAATCCAACACTAAAAATCTCAGTTCATCTGTCTATTTCCATTGATTTCCATTGACTTTCCATTGGCACAACTTGCAAATGCTGCAGGAGGGTCACAACGGGAGGGAGATCAATGGGCCGGGATTCAACTGATTCAACTGATTCAACTTCGCTCAAAATTTTCTGAGGCGACCCAAACAAAAAAAACACGGGGTTTATGAATGATTAATGATGATGGTTCTGATGGTTAATGATGGTTAAGCATAGCTGGTTGGTGGTTGAGCCCTACCCCTCTGGAAAATATCAGTCAATTGGGATCATGACATTCCCAACTGAATGGAAAGTCATAAAATTCATGGTCCAAACCACCAACCAGAAATAGATTCACCAGCAACGTGTCCACCTTAAAAGGGCCATCAGCAGCAATCTTTCTGCGAAATCTCTGGAAGCATCTCCATCTGTCGCCGGTCAGCATTGCAGGAGCTCGCCGTTGGTTTCGATGCATTTCGATGCGTTGCTTGTCAGATGTAGGTCGATGAGTGTGGTCGAAAAACATTCGGAGTCAGCAAAAAAAATAGAAATAGATAGGTCCATGTAGATCCATCTATAATATGTATCTGAATCATTCTGAATCTATGTTTTTCATATTTTTTTCAGTTTATTTTTCTGGTTTTCCATGGTGCCTTTCATCCATGTCCTATGGGCCGCGTCGCCGCGTAGCTCGTCAGACCTCCACGTTGGTGGTCGCACCCCAAGCCTTTGGATTGATGCGCTTCATCATTGCCTGCAGCTGATATACGCTGACATGTACATGCTTGGCTTTATAACCTATCTATATATGTGAATGTGTATGTGTATATATATATAGTGTATGTATGTACATGTATATATATATATCTTTATACATATAATTATATATATTTACATATATATATATATATTACATATATATTATAATATGGTTGTACTTCATACAAATGCAATGTGTACAACTGTACATATGTAATGAAGCATGCGGGAACATGCTGGTTAAGTGACCCTCTGGTACTCAAACGTGGCAATGGAATTAAATGGAGGTTTACTATTAAAACCATGGAACTAAATGACTGATTTCCAATTGGCATGATTGAACAATTATAAACATGTATAAACCCAATTAACTCTAGTTACACCCCCAATAAACCCAAGTTATTTGCGTCAACACAAAGCTATCGTTCGGGGGTCTCATCTTGGATATCCACCATGTGACCCCGTCCGTGGGCCTTGATCTGCTTGTTGGGGCCGCACTCATAGAAATCCGTGATCCCAGACTGGCCATGGCAAGTCAATCCAACAGACGAGGGAAACTGAAGATTTTTCGGCCGTGGGGCCCGCATCAAAATCGAAGATTTTACCAAAGATGGAGAAAACTAATGGTTTTATCATCAAAAATTGGAAAAACCAGGAAAAATATAGGTTTTACCATCAACAAAAAAAACTGGAAAAATCAATGGTTTTACCATCAGAAATCTTTGGCTAGTCAATGAATTGTGTTAAGGCATCATTTACAGGAACCATACAGTAGTTTTTCCCCAAATGTTGGCGTTTCCCGCACATTTTCCACACGACGATTCTTGGGACAAAGCCGCACCAAATATGTGGCCATATAGGCTATAGGCTATAGGGAAGTGGATTGAATTCCAACGGCCAAAGCACCCATGAACGACCGGCTAACAGCCCCCCTGCCTTGGGGGTCCCTTGCAGATTCCAGGACTTTTTAAAGGAATCTGAAGGTTAAAAACATCAGAGATCTAATTGAATCCGAAAGGTGAATCAGCCACACTCAGACACTTTGCTGGACGAACTGGTTGGTTTTTTTTCCCCCATCCCCCCAAAAAAAAGATGCTCGTTATCTCAAGCAATCATCCCATATTTATACGGTCAACAAACAAGAAATAGCTCAAAGAAAATGGTAGTATTTAAAATAAATAGTTGAACATCATTCCATGCGTGTGGTTGAAATTCCGATAGTATTTCATCAATGGTGGTTCCCAAAGTCATGGGGGTACCCCTGATCCAAGTCGTTACCCGTGGGGAATCGGGAACCCCCATGACGACTAAGAAACTCCCATTGTATACTACCATAATATGACCAGAAATCTTATCACTGTATTAATTACCATAATATTGCCATAATATTGCCATAATGTTGCCATAATATGTCCATAATACTAGCATGCATAGTATTGCCATAAGATGTCCATATTATTATTACAATCATTCCAAGAAACCCAAAAACATATCCAAATATCTCCCATTCAAAAATCATATCATGTGTCATCAACATCTGAATCATATTAATTCATATGAAAACCACATTATATTTGCCATGAAACCTGCCTTCAATAGTTGAAACCTGCAATCATCATCTTAATCAAACCCCAAAAATATCATCTCACTTTTGGTCCCTGTGGGACTTGGATGTTTGGGACATTTTGGGAACCCACATGACTTGCGACCGATCCAAATTCGCAACGAAGCGTGGAACCCCGGGGCCCCAAAAATCCACATCGCCACAGTCACCGAAATCATCTTCTGCATCGATGGCTCCCAGAGGACTGGGCTGGTGAGCTGCTTCTTCAGCAGCTCAACCACTGCCTGAACAACCCTTGAAGGAACGAAAGGCTGGTAGCACCCTCCGGTCAGTCCCCCAAAAAAATGGGAAAAGTATAAGAACCACGGGGTAAAATAGCATTTTTAGGAGTACTTGGAAGGTCTAAGGAGGAAAAGAATGGAAACATGTACTAAAGGTTGAGGTAAGAAAGCCATTTTTTATGGGTGCTTGGAGGGTCTAAAAAGGAAAATCATTACATAACAACTATGATGATTTGGTGATGTGTGGGGTGTGTCTGTTGGATCTGTACCTATACACATTGTTGTGTCATGATTAGTGAAATAATTTCCTGAAATGTGTTCAATCAGCTGCATTCCGTGCCACCACACGACTCCAATGACTCCAGGTTTCTTCAGCCGTCCTGATAAACATGAACTGAACGTCATGGTGAGTCATTGTGGCTTTGAGGTTCTTAACAATGTTCTTATGCTTCTTTTGTGTTATCAGTTCTTGTCATGAAAATCCTTGATTTGCTTAAGGAACCACAACTAAACAATACATTCCCTATAGATTCTCCGTTCGTAGTGGCTTCCCCATTGGGAAAATCTCTCTATATATAATCATATATACACATGTTCTCATCATCTTCAGAAAAATCCCAAATGCTTGATTTTCCCAGCTATAAGATCTATAAGATGCTTGATTTGCCTCCATTTAGGCTGGATTTTCACATATTTTCCCATGAAAGCTTCAAAAATGAACGGAAATCCATCTGCGGAAACTGGCGCCTTGGGTTCTGTGCCAGGCTTTAGTGCCTCTCCCGTGGTGTTCATGTAGACGCTATGCTTCAACCTCGGTTCGTTGCTCCACTTTTTGGGCTCCAAAGCCGAGAAATACTGGCTCCAAATTCTTCACAACGGATACTTCACATATCTTCACATCAGCAGGTCTCTTTTTGCGGTGCACATAATAAACGCCACGACACAAACAAAAAACGGGGGCCCCGGGCGGCTGCATTCTGGGCAGCATGTCATCTAAGGCCTCCAAAATGCTGGAGCAGTTCAACGTTTCACCAAAAAACCCATGAAGGTGGGTAATTCCCAATGTCATGTTTACCATCCCCCAAAGAAATCACCATAAATATATAGGTGGTATTAATATGTTTACCATTCCCAGTCATGGGTGGTAAACATGACATTGTTTTAGCCCCATTTTTTTGGACGACTTTGATGTAAATCCGGGGCAATGCCTAGCAAGAGAAATCCAATATGATCCGAGGGTGAGTAATTAACCCTAGGGTGAACTAACGTAAATGTGGAAAACAATTATCACTATAGGTTTCCCTAGGAAAATCATCTACAAATGATTGATTGTCCACATCGAACTGTTGGTTTACCCTTGGGTATCATGATATGACCAATATGTCGTGTCCTTTCGAATTCTGGATCTGTCCCAGTTTTTTTGGCTCTTTTTACTCCTGGGAAAAATGTGTGCCCAATGAATGGGTATCATCTCCAGAAGCCCGAAAATGCCGCACCAAACACACCATCCTCAGCTCCTTATGTGCTCCAACGATGTGAGACTCTGCAAGGTGAAACGGATGACAACTGTGGGTATGTTCACTCAGGCATGAAACGTATTGTGGTCATGTCTTTGTCACAAAAAATCGTCACAAGATTAAGATGTTTGACATGTTTTCAAACATTCCCAGCATCTCTATGTTCCCATGATTTTTTCCGGGGACTGGTTGGTGACATGGTTGGTGACACTTGAATCTCAGCCACTGCCATGGTCCCATCATTTGGGGACCTCAGCTTGAAAGTCCACAGCAACCGACTGTCCGGGCACGTAGAGTCCAAAGACCGGAAACACCGAACTCCATCGCGCTTTGAAGGTCGATGTGCCGATCAATTGACCTAAAGGATGTGCTGAGGGTCCCATATTGGTGGATAAACTGGATGTGTTTTTTTCAGGTAGACATTCCAGGAAGACCCAGAAAAAACCCATAGAAATTGGGTAAACTACCACATCATTTGTATGTTCACCCATTTGTTGGGGGTACTTTTGAGTATCTTGGTACTTTGAGTGTCTTTGAGTGGATGAATTCTTAGGAAAATCGTGCAACCCATCGTAACCCCCAAATCCACCTTAAAGTTGATCATCATGTTTCGGAGGATATATTGTGATATATCATGATATACCCCCAATTTTGCTCCATTTTCCTGATGTATTCCCAGTTATATATATATATATATGTATATATTTAGGGGGTTCCCGCATTATGTGGGGGTTTCCCTCTAAATCAGCCATTGCATTTTCGGATGTTCCATGACAAACCATCCTGGTTGGTGGCATACCTACCCCTCTGAAAAATAGATTCGTTCGTCAGTTGGGATGACATGACATTCCCAAGTGTTTCTGGAAAGTCATAAAAGCCATGTTCCGAAGCACCAACCACATATCTCATTAACCATTATTAACCATGATGAACCATCATTAACCATCAATATCCCTTAATATCCCATTGGTTTTTGGGGTCCCCAAATGACTCAGGAAACCCCCATTTGATGGCCATGATCGGCCATCTCCCAGTGACGGTTGTGGTACCACTGGAGGCTCCCAGAGATCACGTCGTGACCTCACGAGGGCTGGTGGTTGGAATAGTGGAGAGACCCAAAAAGATGCCGAAAAGCTGCGCAAGTTACATTCAGTTACATCAACTTATATAATGTCAACCCCGGATTTTGCTAAACCATGGTTTATGAAAATTAGTGGGGTACTCCAATAGTCATAATCTAATGCTTACATGGTACCCTCCAAATTAAACAGCCGTTTGGTTTATGAATCCAGGGTTGACATTAATTGACTTTATATGATTTGATATCAAGTTATCACCAGTGGGTTTTTTATTATAAGTAATAGTATTGTTCGAACTTCTGGGTGGCACCTTCAGCGATACGAAACAAGATTCTTATGTGGGGATTGGTCAAAACCTACGACTATTGCCATATTTTTTTGGGAACAATCATCCATTAACCAGTTATGACTTAGAGTAGCTAGGGATACCTAGGGTATCAGGCTTTTGACTCATGTGATTCCTCTTTTGCACCATCTTATCATCAATACTCTAAGTGTTTCACCCATATACTTCACATCCAACCAATCCCTGCAATCTCACCATCATATCACTACTGTCCCGGGATCCCAAAAAGTTGGGCCCTCCCCAGTTACGTTTCTTAGTTTACAGCCCCTCTAAACTTTTCACTGGCAGATATATCTGTAGTCCTATTCTCTATACGTACAACTAATTGTAGTTCTAGTTGTTAATGGAACTTAACTATATAGTTTGATATATCAACTGTAAACCCCAACACTTGTTGGAGTTCTGTTTATCAACCTAGCGTTTACCAATCTCCAACGAAAATCACCACCACCGAACGTAGGGATGGCAAGGGGCAAAGGCCAAGACTCTCACCGTCACAGAGATTGAGGCCAGCTTTCACGTCATGCTCGCCTGAATGAACAGTGGTTCAGGTTTAGCATACCCCCTCCGGCAAGTTATGAGTTTGGATAGATGATGTACGGATCAAAACTACTGATTGTCCATCAGTATATATATATATATACTGTATATATATATAATACCTAAATATATACCCGAAGAAAGGGATTGTGTTTTTCTAGTCGTCAACTGGAGGAAACATCTTCGTCCAAGTGACCAATGGAATCTCCCAGCAGCCCATTGTTGCTGTTGTACAAAACGCACTGCTGTAAGCCTCAGTTGATGCTGGTTCTCCCTTCCCCCAAAGATAGAACGGTAAAATCCTACCAAGATAGTAATAGTAATAGTTATTATATGGTTCTATCTTTTTTGGGGGTTACTACATGATTTTTGGGGGTTACTACATGATTTTGGGGTGTTACTACATGATTTTTGGGGGTTATTACATGATCTACGTGGTTATGTGCAAAAAATATGTTGGCACCAGATTTCGGAGCCATATACTCAGTCATTTTGAGAGATGTTGAATCATTTTGAGCTTCATTCCATACTAACATCGAGACATGTGGACCACCAGAACCCTCAAAATTGAGTAGGGACACTACAGTGGGGAAGTTGGGGGTCCCAACCATGGGGGACATACCAGGTGAACCCATTTTTTCCCGCTCCTGTGGAAGCAATATAATGTTATATAACTTGACACCCTTAATATGAAACACGCCCCAATAAAAAAACCTTGGTAAATGTAGGGGATGAAACCACATATCACTTGGACCATGATAATTATGGGCGTCTCAACAATTATCCACGGAAACGCGAGGATGGACCTTTTCCTGGGAAAAGGTCCGAATCAACCTGGCGCCGAGCCGCGAATGGAATGTGTCTCGGTGCCACTTGGCAAGTGGCCACAGACCCCCAGCGCCAAGCCTCCGCGCGTGTCCGGGTTCTGCAAGACTTTGACTTCGAAGTAGGAAAGCGTGGACACGGGCAGTGGCTGCTCAGCCCCAAGCACCTGTGGGACCCTGTGGGGATGGGTCAAGTTGCCTATTAAACCTATTACCCTCTGGTAAACTAACATAGCTATAGAATATCACTGTTTGAATAGGTAAACCATCTATAAATGGGCCATTTTCCATAGCAAACTGTTAGTTTAACAGAGGGTACCTATATTTGATGGAATAATGTCGGAATAACCATCCATTTTGAATCATACCATGTGGCATGAGCTCACCGACTTGGTCATCCTGTGTCGCAAACACAACTGAACCACAGAAAATTCATCTGGAGCTCTTCACAGCTCTTCAAGCAGAATTTGGGTGTTTCTTAAAATGGGAAATCCCCAAACACATGGCTTTCAATACTAAGTCATTGTCATTCATGACTTGGATGATTTGGGGTAATTAACCCCCTTTTTTTTAGGAAACCTTAAACCTTTAATTTGGCTGCCCCAAAAGTATCGCCCCATCTTTGGTTCCTCGCCCCTGTCGCCTGCCATCCAGGGTGTGTGGCTCGAATGATGTGCAGCTCCTTTTGATCAACGAGCTGAGTGGAGATGTGCAAAGACGTTCCATGGAGTTGGTTCAGTCGATTGGTCTTCAGGAAAGGCCACAATTTCCTTGGTGGCTTGTGGGGATGGCTGATACCCAGCGACCAAGAGATACGCCAAACGGCCTTGGAAAGGCCGCAGTTTTGGCACTTCACCTGTCATGATTCCTGACTAACCAGTAGTCTTTAGACCGAAATCGCCACTGTTCAGACTGGTTCGTGGTTTCAACCCCCTGAACAAGATGCTCGAGAGTTTGGATTGTCATCCCATTTTTTACGGTTTGAACATATAAATAAATATAAATAATATCTTTGAAACCACCAACTAGATCATCATTGGTCACATACCCATCATAACGATATGCGGATTTGTCTGAAAAAAAACGGGTATCCCTAAATCCACTTGTGACTCATCGTGTTTTTGATAAAACCAGCAGCATTGGGGGGATAGTCCATTTTCAGACAGACCCATAAAGAAATATGTATAATATATAATAATATATATATACCCTCTGGTTATTTAACATAGCCATGGTATAGATGGCCCATTTATAGATGATTTACCTATTAATAATTATTAATAGCATGGTGATTTTCCATGGCAAACTGTTAGTCATAACCAGAGAGTATATCCTATGGATTCTCCCCCAAAAATTCCAAGGGTCTCCTGCAGTAATGCCAAGATATGCCAAGTATCCAGGCTTCGGCCAAGAGTTCCATGTTTCGCTTCTGCATTTGTGGCACCAGCGGCAAGGGCGCGTCCGCACGCAAGCGGCGGTTTCTCAGATACTCCACCACCATGCCGAAGCACTGAGGATTGAAATCCAGGAAAAAACGACCCTCTTCGTCTCCTTAGCGACAGAAGCGCAGCTCTCAGACCTGTGGAGTAGATCTTGAACAGCCTGTTCGCCCGCTTCCCAAGAAGACGTAAAAAACATGAAAAATCATATGTCCCTAAAGCAGAGGAACATATATAGGAACCATACTGAGCCATCTGCAAACCTTCTGCAAAAAAAACGTTTCCCATGTGCTATTTTTTGACATTTCCAGAAATCGGAAACGTCCCAAGCTGTATTGAACCAGCCTTAGTGATTAAGGGGCGATTCATAGTGGTCAATAATGGTTAATGGTTACTTAATATCACTAATAGTCCCAATGGTTAATAGTCCTAATGGTTAATGGTGAATTAATATCATTAATATCACTAATTCATGGTTAATGGTTACCCTCTGGTAATTTAACATAGCTATTGAAAATGGCCATTTATAGTGAGTTTTCCCATTAAACATGGTAATTTTCAATAGTTATGTTAGTTTACCAGAGGGTAATTCTATATTGGACAAATAGTCCCAATGCTGTCCCAAGCATCTGGGTATTTCATGGAGAAATTCGTCACTGAACATCTCCGACAGAACGGAGCCCTCGATTCCACAGATCGTCTCCTAGGATGTCCGGAGGTGTCCTAAAACAAATGGAAATTGATAGGGATTTATAGTGATTTAATGGGATCTTATAGTGATTGAATGGGATTAATGGGATATACCCGGCCTGGTAAACTGACATAACTATGGAAAATCACCATATTTGATGAGATTTAATGGAAATTGATAGGGATTTATAGTGATTTAATGGGATCTTATAGTGATTCAATGGGATCTTAATGGGATATACCCTCTGGTAAACTGACATAACTATGGAAAATCACC
>Ga0126342_10019864_pt1 | contig 11362 bp, 13 predicted proteins | sample Cyp1metagenome_FD_92528 | JGI IMG/M metagenome (GOLD analysis project Ga0126342, IMG submission 92528) | Coral microbial communities from Lord Howe Island, Old Settlement Bay, Australia - Cyphastrea 1 metagenome | ecosystem: Host-associated > Invertebrates > Cnidaria > Coral ... | reverse complement strand
AGCCCAGGAGCGCACTCTCGGTGCGGAGCATCCTCACACATTGGTCTCAGTCAACAATTTGGCAGAATGCCTCAGAGCCATGGGCCTGCCGAAAGATGCAGAGCCGCTCTACAGGAGAGCTTTCGAGGCCAGTGAGCGCACCCTCGGCGCCGAGCATCCTCGCACGTTGGTTTTTGCCAAAAACTTGGCATGTTGCTCAAGGGCCAGCAGTATCATTTTGTAGCTGCCTCAACATGTTCAGGAGTAAGGTTTCACCGCAAAAAGAGGCACTGAGTGTCCTGACCTGATCATTTGAATCTGAATTCCCTTAACATGTCGTGTGTCCTATAGTGAGGGTCATAACGACCACAAGTGTCCATAAGCACAACCGATGCCTCAATGCCGTTACCCTCTGGTAAACAGCCACATAGCTATGGAAAATCACCATGCTATTAATGGATAAATGTTAACTATAAATGTTGATTTTCCATAGTTATGTGGCTGTTTACCAGAGGGTGCCAGAAAAATCAGAAAACATGTCTGTGAGTATCATTTGAATGGGATATGTTGAGAGAATTTTGATGGACCACGTGGGTCATGGAAAATGATGAGCCAATGGGTTCAACCATTGTAGAGACAAGACAAATCAATTTAGGGATCCAAAACTATGATTTTCAATACTTCCGTGGGAGAATTACGAGCTATTTTATCCATGTCGCTCTCGCCAGATGCAGCCAGATGCAGATGGCAATACGCCGGCAATTATGGTCCTGTCTCCCAGAGAAGTGGACCTTGGACGGGACCCAGTTGACGATTTGCCATGATTTGCCCCTGGGTGATCGAACCTAACAATGGGAATCCATGGAAATTCTCTGATTTCGTTCTAATTACTAGATTACTGAATTGCCAAATGGTGATATTATATTATCATTTACCAAATTAATATCCATTCATCATTGTAATCAAAAGGAACACATCACCATGGTTATTACTGATATGAATGGATAATAATTAACCATACAATAACCATTAATTTACCAAATTGCATGCATTTTTACCAGAGCTTTACGAAAAACCAAGGCTCGCTGTGGAGGTCATCTTGAGCTGTCCCGTTGGCTGCAGCAGCAGACGTCGAACGGAGAGGAAAAAGGGCTGCTCAGAATCTGAGGGAGGTGATTTTTGATGAAACGATCTAAGTATCTAAGAATTTATAGATATATTTGTAGTCCTTCCTTCAGACTTGCAGAGTTTTGTCAAGTTCCGCACAAGTTTCTTAAGTTCAGCATGTTTCCATATTTTTCCAATGACCTTCTGCCAACACACCGCATGACTTCCCCGAGTTCGGATGCATCGCTGGTGCTGCGGCCTCGTTTCGGTGGTGACTGGACTTTGGCGGGGTCAGCACTTCGAGTCTTACATGATCCAAATGCACCTCATTTGTCGCCCTATTTGGTGCCTTGGCGAAGATAGCGCTAGCGGTTTAGCATGGTTTAGCCGCTTAGCTCAGTCGAAATTCGGGTCGACTTTAAGAACTGCAGCCCTGTGAAGTGAACCCATGAGAGATTGCTGAAGAAGGATAGAACGGTTTCCAAAACTGGTTGTTGCATGTTGTTGCCCAGAACCACCATCAGACTTCATCAAAAGGAGCTGTTTTGATAGGTATGATTAATGATTCGGTATGATGGTATCAAAATTAGCAACCATTATAAACTTTATTATAACCCCCAAAAAAAAACAAAATGGATGATTTCCGATCCCAAAAGCCTCCCGAAAATCGGAAGGTCCATTGATACAGCGACTTGCTCAGCGCAGGTGAATGAGTCCGTCGATTGCCTCGAACGCAGTAGCACCGGGCTGAGTTCTCCACCGAACTCAGTTGCAACAGAACTGCGGAGTTTTTTTTCAAACATCTGAAGATTTTCGTGGAAAAGTACCAATGTTGATAGCGAACATCGTCATCAACCATTGGATTTGGTGATTTTCTGGGGTGGTATAACCATGTATAACCTATATTTTGTGGACAACCTGAGATTCTTGCGGATGATCTGTCTTGATGATCTGCAACTACGTACACTTCTGGTGCCGAAACTGCAAATCCGCCAGGTGCGTTTCCAGAATGCAGCGCAGTTGGTCGTGAACTGGCAGAAGGGTCTGGATCCCCAGTTACATCATCCATCATCCATCATCCAGTTTTATAAAATCACATAACAAACAATCCCATCCACCATCCATCCATCCATCCACCATCCATCCATCCACCTTAAGGCAAGTGACTCGCCTCTGCCTGGACTTTACCGCGGAGGTCGACGAGGGCGTCTTCGCCCAGCTGGGTTTGGTGCGGCTCCACCCGGACGACTCCGAGACCTCCACCGTCTCGCTGCTGCCGACCCCGGCGGCCACCGAGGCGCCGGCGCCAGGGGAGCAGCGGCGCTGCGGGCGGCTCACGGCCGCCCGGCACGGAAGCGGGGCTGGGTGGTTGATTGGGGGTTGGGGTTGGTTAGGGGTTGGGGTTAGGGTTGGGAAGTGGGGGTTGAAGGTGGGGAAGAATTGATGATGGTGATGTTTTTTTGATCATGTTTTTGTTGATGAGGTTTAATATGATGTTGCTGGCATGACCTCTTGCTGAGGTCTTTACGCCCGTGGTGTCCTCGGTGTTCTTCACTGCAGCTGGCGACATCTTTGGCAGTTCCAAAATCGAGGTTCCAACTTAACTTTCACCGAGAAAAATGGGCAAAAATGTAGGAGTCGCACCTTCACCTCAAATCATGGCAATATATGATGGCCATTTTGGTGAAACATGTGTTGCAAACCATCCCCAAAAAGTGCACTTTTGCAGGATGTTTTTTTTTCAGATGGCCAAGAATTGGTGTTGACATGTAACTTAGATTCTTCATGGGATCAAAAACTTAGAGAACCTGGTGAACATTTGAAATCATTTGAAATCATTTGAAATCATTTGAAATCATTTGAAATTCCATGGTGGGAACCGGGTTCATCATCTCCATCATCTCCATGAATCATTGGTTACTACAGCAATCTACAGCTACTGTTTAATCCCAACGAACCAGGTGGTAGAACCAGGCGTGAATGGCCGCTGCGTCTGCCACCGAGCTGGTCTGGGACTTGGTGGAATTTTGTGGAATTTTTCCAAGATCTGATGATTTTCACTGGAAATCCGCATTGGAAAATCTACATTTGAATCATATATGATTAGAGATCTGAGTTCTGATGAAAGTTCTGATGTACCGGTAAACAGTCCCAAAAAACTATATGGAAAACCACCACCATTTTTTTCACGGGACAATTCACTGTGGCAATTTTCAACAGCAAACTGTTAGTTTACCAGAGGGTAATAGTAATCCACCACAATAATCCATAGTCCATAAAATAATCCACAACTGGTTGGTGATTAATGGTGAATAATGGTGATTAATGGGGGTTTATCAAATGTGTGGAAAAATCCGAGCCGACACCCGAGATGACTGGTGGAGCGGCGCCCCCAGCTGGTTCCTGGGCGGCGGCCGGCGTCGGCTTCGGCTCTTCATGGAGGCGAAGGGTTCAACAAATACCTGGCGTTTCGGCATTTCAAACCATGGATCAATGGGAGATCTTCAATATCCTAAAATGGAGGTACTGTACCATTTTTCAGGCCATATGTTGTGGGGATATCCCCGTTGTGGCCTAAAAAATAGGCCTAAAAAATAGGCCTAAAAAATAATGGTAGGCACCTCCAATCAATCGGTTCCTGAAATGGCCATTGAATGGACCCAAAGGAATCATAGGAATGGATGGCTTTTCCCATGGCTTTTCTCAGTCCAAGGGGTTTTTCCAATGGAAAAACCATCTGATTTTTGCTGCCAGGTGGACCTTGGCAAGAGACCCAGCGTCTCCTTTCGCTTGGAGACGTTCCACCAGGACGGGCGAAGTCCAGAATTCGGACGGGTTTCGGATGGATTTCCCTTTGGTTTGATCTGATTTGGATAGTATAATTAGGGAAAACACTGGAAATTAATGATCACTGGATCATTCAGATTTGTTCTTAGAAAATCCGAATCACTGGAATTGTGATTAATTGGAGAACATTCAGAAAAACCAGACAGGGTTTTTCGAACACTGCTCAACTGAAATCTCTTTAAATATATCCACTTTAAGTCAATCATTTCCCATCTATCGCAGTTTCATGCAGTTTCCACATCCGAGTTGGCAGAGTGTGATGTCTGAAAATCTAAAATCCACAACTTCATCATGTTTCCTATGGGGCCATACATGTTCAGACACACCCTCATCCGTACTCCGTAAGCCATGCGTATTTACACGATCCACTTATTCATCTTGGTCCAATACGTTTATGTCAAAAATGAATTATATGATTCTATGATGATTAATTATTTGATGATATGATGATATATATATATATATATATATAAATGATATCATGATGGTTATATGATGATACAATGATATATATATATATATATATATTATATATATATGATGATATATATGATGATATACAAATATATCATGCATATCATATATATCATATGATCATGAATCTTGGAAAAAGATGACATCTTTTCCACAGATTTTTCCCAAAATTCCGGCCAAAATCCAGGCTCCAATCGTAGTGACCTTGCCGCAGCTGGACGATACGCCCAGTACGCCATGGTTGCCATGTGTCTCCATCACTCAGGGCCAAACTGTCAGGAGATCAGTGGAGTGTTCCATGGATTTTCGGGCGATTTTATGGCGTAACATCGGTAAGTTATATGATGATGTTTATGATGGGATTTTATGGTGTTTATTGGATAACATGATAACACATGATGATTGATTTATGTAGATTTGATTTCTGGTGATTTTAATGGCTAACATGATGATACACGGACAGCTTGCTACTGAAAATGGCCATAGAAATAGTTGAATTACCCATTAAAAATGGTGATGTTCCATAGTTATGTCAGTTTACCAGAGGGTAATATAATGATATTCATGGTAATTATGATGAGAAAAGATGATGGGAAAAGATGATTATTGATGTATTTATCTGATTTCTTCTGATATTTATTGTCATGTTGATGGATTTTGAAAGTGATGATCTACTTTTTGCGGTATTTCCAGATGGATTTATTTGGGGAAATAGATGGAAATAGATCCGAGTTGTATTCAAATGGCTTGGTTGATGTTCTGCTTTGGAAATTCTAAACATTACCATTGGATGATTGTTGGCCATGATGTCACCAGGGTGAAGTTTCCTTCACCAAGCCTAGAATTTGGGCAAGACAAATCCTGAAGAAAATCCTGGATATTTTTTGTGAAATTCATGGGAACTTCATGGTTTTCATAGGTGTTTGATTGATTTCAAGGCCAAATGACAAGCGTTTTTGCGCAGGATAGTGGAGCTCCAGCTGGTGAGTGATGGGACTGTGGACCAAGCTTGATCTGACGTGATGACAACTTGATATATGGAGCTGTCTGTTTTGTCATGGGGGTACCCCCAAATCATCCAAGTCATGGATAAGGAAACTTATGGTGACTTGGGGATCCCCCATGTTAAGCATGTTAAGAATATCGATCATTTAAATTAATTTAAAGTTTATGCAATTGACTTCTGAGCGTAGATAATCACAAGAAATATGAAACATATTCCTGATGATCAACAAAAGCTTCAGAGTTTCAAGCTGAAAAATGGCAATGTCACCAGATTTAATGAGATTTCATGAGCTGCTGGGTGGTTTACACCTCAGCAGCGTTTCATCATCTGCCACCGCCGAAACGGCGGAATGGCCGGGGTGATCAAGTTGATGTTGACGGCGTCAAAAAGTGCATCCAAAAGTGTCACCATGCTGCACTGTTTTCACCAGATTTGGCTTTGCGGATGCTGTTTGATGCTTTTTGTGTTTGTTGATTCATATTGGCACAGAAACAGAAACTTTAGCCCAAACAGCGAACAAAAAAACGCGAAATCGGAAGAGTTGAATTGGAGAATTTGGACATCTGCTGCCGAATGGGCTCAGCCATTAGGGGAGCTGCTGGCAATTTTTTTTGGATTGCCGCTGGCGCTGTCACCGGCGCAGCTCCCAATGTCGAGGCTGCTGCGGATCCTACTGGTTGCAGTGACCTGGTCGATGGGTCGATGGGAATACACCAAAGATACTCATCACACTCCATTGAAGACTTATGAAAAAGATTAAACATGATAATCAGGATGAAACAGATAGCAGTAAACACATGTAAACAATATATATATATATATTATGTATATCAATATTTATTCAACCAATGATTTGCATGTCATGGTCATCACTGACTGCAGTCATTTTTTGGGGCACCTTCCCCTGATTCGATGTCTGAGGTGGCCTATCAAGGCCACGCTTTTGTCGCAGTCCAGGAGGACGGGGGATCAATGGGAACCCAAATCGGCCCAAAAACTTTTTTTCGGGCATAGGAATCTGTTGAAAAATGAAAAATGTTGAAGTAAAATATTGAGGAAAGTAATGTTGATATATCTAATATATCTGAAAAAATGTTGAAGTGATGTTGTTGAACTCAGAATTGGTTGATCCATTGGTGGAAGTAGTTGAACTATGTTGAACTATGTTGAACTTGCCAAGACTTTGCCGCTTGGTTTTCCAATTGAAGGCCGAGTTCCAAGGTCAGCAGCAGTCTCAACCAATTGCTTTGCGCTTTGCTTGCGATCTTTAGCATCCAGATATATCGAGACATATTCAGACCGCCTAAACAAAGTGCTCTTTCTGACTGCTTGATGTTTGGATTTTTTTTTGGTACTTGACCTATCATTTCACCATCCTTTACAATAAAACATATGTTCTATGTAAACGCTTGGATGGTACAGCTGTACCCACCAGGAGAGCACTGTGCCCGTGTTGCGGCGGCCGGAGTTGGGCAGAACGCCAGGCACGAGAAATTCATGGAGAATCTTCGGGTCATCATCCTATCAGATTCAAATCTCAGACAGTTCTGTACTGTATCTTATTGGAAATGATCACTATCACATGTTATCATTGCACTTCTTTCTGTAAAATATCGAAGTTATCACATGTTATACTAAGGTTATAGTTATTTCGCATGCCTAAAATATCCTACATCTGTGTAACTTATGTATATAGTTATATAAGTTATCCTCTGGTTATTTATCATAGCTATTGAAAATGACCCATAGAAATATATGGTTTACCTATTAAAAATGGGTGGATTTTCCATGGTGAACTGTTAGTCATAACCAGATGGTATATCCCTTTGATTCCTCCAATCTCTTCATCGCTCAGGCCGCACGTCCGGAACCGGAAGTCCATCACAGGCCGAGCCGAAGTTCGCCGTCACCGGCGCTTCCAACGGCCTCTGTAGCGTCGCTGGCGTCGCTGGCGTGGCGCTGGGCCTTTTTTTCGCCCTGACCACGCGACTTCCGGCGCTGGCAGCCGACATTGAGTGACTCAGATGGAGTTGAACATGGATATAACATGGATGAACATCACCTTGTACGAACTGTGATGACTGTACGAAATGACCGTGATGACATGTGATGACATATGATGACTGTGATGTAAAGGTACTTGAAAAACTGAGGGAGAATTGTTGAAGACTTTATAGATTTTCTTGGGCTGAAGTTGAACATGAGGCAGCACCGTTTCGTGGGGTTTCGCTGAGGAACGGCCAGGGCATCTTCTTAGCAAACTGCCGAATCCTCAGTTGTCACTGGACCATCACAACTTTGGGCATCAAAAAGTCAGTTGAACCTCCACTTTGGGTTCTTAAATGTTCTTAAATGATCTTAAATGATCTTAAATATATGAATGGAGAGAAAGAATCGATATGAATAGATATGAATAGAATATGAATAGATATTTCTAGTGGACGAATCATGATTTGCGTATTAATTTGATGTTACTGGACGAATCAGTTACACCTGGTTACACAGGTTTTTGAGGTCCTTGGTTTACCACGTTGGTTTCCACCATCACGGAGAAACGCTGTGAATAACCACGCCAGGTGCAGCCTGCCATGCTGGCGGAAATAATGCCGTGCAGCCCGACAAAAAGCTGAAGAAGGACGCCTTAGAGACGTACGGAATGTATGACGTCGGGAGGATCAAGTATCAGGCCCCGGTGCGGCACTGGCTTGGCACCTCCATGAAAATGAAAGAAACAATCTCTAGGAAAAATATATAAAAATATATGCAGTTGATGCCAAAGCTATGCTGTTGAAGTGCTGTTGTGTTCGCATTTTTTTTCCATAAATCTTTCCAACTGGGTATTTTCCCAGCATCTTTCAGCATCTTTCAGCATCTTTCAGCATGGCAGGTCACCAACGGCAAGAACGCGATGCCCGCCTTCGGTGAACGCTTGGGTCCTGATGACATTGAGGCACCTTTTTGGGCACCTTTTTGGGCACCTTTTTGGGCACCGCGGGCCTTCCATAGGTTTACACTGGCTAGTGAATGGGAGTTCCCAGTTCATGGCTTGTGAGAATCCATGGTAATTGCCAAAATCTCCAGTATTTTACTGTAATAACTAATAACCAATGTAAAACCAATGTATAACCAATGTATAACCAATGTATAACCAATGTATTTCACCTCTCTAACCGGTCTATAACCGAGCGAAAAAACATGCCTATAAGCTCCTTTTTTCAGCAACATCCTCTGCAGGACGTGGCAAATTATGTCATTGACCAGGCCAACAAGGGTTGGTAAAAGCCTCAGACGATGATCCAAGGTAGGAAAAAAATGGATGAATACATTTTACTACATTTTACTACATGATTTCTTAAAGTATACCTTTTTTTCCATTATAATACACATTTTTTTACACCAAAATCATCGATGGATCATCCATGAGGCCTTGAGAAGCGATGGACCGCGTGACTGCGGAACCAAAGGCCACCATTTGAACCGGCTTCGAGAAAGGCGGAATTCACGCCGAAACCAAGCTGTCAAACTGAAGGCGAAAAAATGGGTTGTTTAAAAACATCCATCAAAATATCAGGATTTCTTCAAAACTGGAGATTGATGATAGACTTTTGCAAAGATATGGAATACATATGGAATACCATGAAGTCAAGGATTTTTCTCATGTTTTGACAGATAATTACAGCTGTTTGACAGATCTCCGTTGATCTCCGGGTCTCCGGGCTGATCTGCCGCCGATGGGACGCGTCCCTTAAAATTTTCGGGCGCATGGAAAAGTCACCGATTCCCCTCGTGCGAAAAGTCATCAGAGCTTGAGAAAAGATGAGAAAAACCATGAGAAAAGAGAAGTTGAATGAAGTTGAAGCCATTTGAATCATATTCGAATCATTTGAAAGATGCCAACAAGTCGGTTTAAAAGTCGGTTTCCATTTGTGATCTGGATGAGACCTATGGACCTGTTTTTTCCTTTCCAGATCTTCCATCTATGACATATATGACATATCTATCACAGACATCAGGTTCAAGCTGTGGGAATGTCGAGGTTGGAGCAATTTTTTATCCAAATTTCTACAGATGGTTCAACAGAGTTCAACTGATCAGCACCAAAAAACAAGTCAGCGACCATTTCCAGCGACCCGCCATGAGTACCGCGGTGGCTTTGGCGCAGGGCGCGGGCGCAGCGGGCGCGGCCCGAGAGGTTTGGGTCCAATCTCCGACCACCCATCAGTTGCATAGGAACATCCCATCCATCCCATCCAATCACCATAGTGCCATAGTAATCCAGAATAATCTATACAGTAATCCAGAAATCCACCATTAATTTATCCACCATAATCCACAATCCATAATAGTGGATTAATTCATAGTGGATTAATAACATATATCTATGGATATCAATATAACATAATATCCATAATATCCATTAGTTAATCCATGTTTATATCCATAATCATAATCCACCATAACAGTAATGGATATTACTATAGTTAATCCATAATATCCATTATAGTTACTACATATTATAACATAATATCCACAATCATAATCCACCATAATCCATAATCCATAGTCCATCCATAACAGATCCCCAGCAGCGAAGCCAACCACCGAGGCCACGACCGAAGAAGTCCTCCGCGACGCCGAGGACGCCTTCCCGGTGATCTTCTCGGTGCATCCGCCCCGGGATGTGCTGGTGCCCTGGCAGTCAATCCCCAAGGATTAGGGGATAAAATCCATAGGGGATATGATTCATGGGATACCATATGGTTGATTTTTTGTGATATATTTTGATTAATATACCCAAATGATATATATATATATATATATAATTATATATATATATATTAATCATGTATATGTTTTTTTTCATATTTGGATATGTGTTGTTTTGTGATATTTTGAGTTTCTAGAGTCTATTTGGGGTTGAATTTAAGTTTTCCTTGGTATCAACATGGTCCGTCGAAAAATCAACATGTTTTGGTCAGAAGCTCGAGCCACTGCTGACACCGCAGCTGAGGGCGGTCTATGGAGCGGCATCAAATGCGTGTTGAGCGGCGTGTTGTTTGGACTCGTAGGTGTCATCGCCCAGCCCGTTGAGGCACGGCAGATGTCATCAAACTTGGCAGAGGATTCGTGCGGTTTCTCTGCAAGATCAATTGAAATGATAATCTTCAGTGATATTTATCCCTTATTAAATATCCCAATATTTATCCCAATATTCCGAAAGAAATGGATATTAAACCGTGTCTATCCATTCCTATCCACTTCTGAACTGGAAGCCGTGTGCAGGGCGCGCGCGAGGGTGGTGTGGTGGGATGCTTCAAAGGAGCTGGTACAGGTTCAATCCGGGGGCAGGAGACGCAATAGCGATATGGCCCCAGAATGGTTGAAAATATCCATGGTTTCAATGACCTTTCCACGCAATTCAATGATATTTCAGTAGTGACACTTATTATTTGATGTAATTCGTACAATACTATTCAATACTCAAACAAGGCAATTAATATGCAGTGCAAAAGTCCAAACCTTAAAAAACATAGGCCGTACTTAGGCTCTCATTGTTGACCAATTTCGATTGACCGGACGTGGCACATGGCGCAGGGCTGTTGGTTGGGCTCTTCTTTTCCATCACCGGGCTCTGCACCGGAGTCTTCCAAGCTGTGTCAGAGATCTCGGACGTGATTTCCTGGTGGTGACTGGAACCATGGAATTTTATGACTTTCCATATGTTGGGAATGTCTTTTGAATCATCCCAACTGACTCAACTGACGAACTCCATCATTTTTCAGAGGGGTGGCTCAACCACCAACCAGATAATTAACAATCATTCACCATCATTAACCATCATTAATCACTATTAATCACTATTAATCACCATTATGTATACCATCAGTTAACCATCAGTTAGCCATTATTTTCACTATTAATCACTATTAATCACTATTAATCACTATT
>Ga0126342_10019863_pt1 | contig 11362 bp, 9 predicted proteins | sample Cyp1metagenome_FD_92528 | JGI IMG/M metagenome (GOLD analysis project Ga0126342, IMG submission 92528) | Coral microbial communities from Lord Howe Island, Old Settlement Bay, Australia - Cyphastrea 1 metagenome | ecosystem: Host-associated > Invertebrates > Cnidaria > Coral ... | reverse complement strand
TCCTATCTTTTCGCGCATCTACATCTTCTTTCTTCTGATCTTTTCTCTTCTGACTCTTCTCACCTCTGCTTTTCAACTGTCCATATTGTCGGAAGTATAGCTTCTAAACTTCCTTCGATCATGAAATATCAACAGATTCATCATATTTCATCTCATTCACTTCTGAATCTTGCAGAAAGGGTGTCAGCGGCCCTTTAGCCCCTCAAACATCATGCTGTGGACTTGCAACAGTGGCAACACTGTCTTTTTAACAAGGGCTGCAGGCTGTCCTTGGACGTTGAGATTTGTACAAGTAGAGCATGGAGAACCAGCCAGCGCTGCCAGTGCTTTTCCAGCCCATGGGGTCTCAGGGTCATCTGACTCTGGTGTTTAAAAAAAATCCGGTTTGAACGTGAAAATAAATCCTACACACTAGTCGTTAGTCAAATCTGGAAGTTGTAAACAGGTTTAAACGGTTTAGATTCTTGACATCTTTCTTCTGTGGTGGAGCATCTTCCAACTTGATCTTGATGCCTGGCACAGTTTCTGTCGAATCAAGTTCACCAAACATCCCAATCTTCAGTCGTGAGGCTTGAGCCGCAGGAGACACATGGAGACACTTAACACCAGGTCACCAGGTTGAATTTGCAGCTTTCGGGATGGCCCGACGGCTTGTCGAGTTTGGGCTAGAGTTTTTGCACAAGTATCGAAGACATGCCTGACATGCCTTTCAACAGAACAAAATATACTGCAACCATCTGCAACAAGTTTGAAGATTGAAGCTGCGCAATTTCCACAACGGGCATCAAAGAATCGCCTCGCTTCACTCTGACTTGGAGGCAGCATCAAAGCTCAAGCATTTAGGCACCCTGACCATTGTCGCGCTGGGCGCGGGGGTAGTCTTCATGCGAGCCCACATATCCGGGACATCGTCCAGGTTGTCGTCCTATGCGGCAAACTGGCCCTTGGGCATCTTAGTGAAGCCCCCAAGGTCATGACATGGACATGACATGACATGACATGACATTGTCATGATTATCCGGACAATTATCCGGACTATCCGACTTTCAAGAAGGACACAATGAGCCCACTGACCAAATGAATTCCTGTCACAAAGCTGAGACAAGGCATCGACGTTCCGACTTCATTTAGCACATGGGGTTGCCATACATGCTTCTTTGAACAGAAACATCATAGGCTCACAGGATCCCATAGGTGATCGTAGGTGTCATAGGTGTCATAGGCCTCTGATTTTAGAGCGCCTCTTGTGGACCGTGCAGATCCGTGCAGATCCGTGCAGTCTGTTTGCCGTGCTGTTTGCTGTGCAATCTGCGTCCTCATCAGAGACCTGAGATGCTGCACCGCCTGTGCAGGTGGATGTTGAGATCGACTCAGCATTCGATGTGCCGTGACCTCAGAAATGCGACGCGACATGATTTGCCTGGACTGTGCCTGGACTGTGCCTGAAATAAGGATCTTTGGATTAGGCTTTTATTTCCTGCAACTGGATGGTTTTCAAGGTTGGCAACCTCCTTCCGTTTTCATCATAATCTCTCCCGAATCTAAATTCGCAGGTTTTCTACCCTTGTTTTTTGGTCCTGCCGCTTGGGCTTTCCGGCTTTCCGGAGATTGCGGTGAGGCTACCCATCCGAAAGTTGCGGGAGAAGTTGTCATCTGGCGCAAAGAGAATCTAAGAAATACTGATTGGTTTGGACGGCTTGGACTCGCAATTTCCAACCATGTCCCTCTCTGAATGTTTCAAAGACCAATCGAAAGATTCGAAAGGAGATAGAAGACCACAAAAGAAAGCAAAGAAAAACACGATGCTTTCTGGAAGCTATCTGAGTCAGCCACCCTGTCGAAAAAGGACCTTGCAGCCCACACAGCCCAACTGCATGAGAACCAAGCCATGTCAATGACACATGGCGCAAAACCACATGAATCCTATGCTATTCAGCTGCAATTCCATGCTCAGAAGCAACATCTATGTGATGAGACAGCCCAACCCTGATAAAGGTTACTGCATGTGGTGCTGGAAAAGGGTACCACGAACAAATTGCTAGAATATGTTAGTTTAATTTTTTAAACCTGTGGCGGTCAGTATTTGTTCAAAAGCTACCAGTACTACAGTTACTACAGTACTACACAACAATGCGACGGTCCACCAGTCAACCAGCATGAGGCTGGTACAATCAAAGTCATAAAGCTACAGTTGCCACGGTTTCCATGTGTTTTCATGCATTGCAAACTTGGCACTGGCGGCCTTCTTTTTCTAAATGGAACATCCTTTCAAACTCGAATGCAAATGCAAATGTTGCGATGTGAAGGTCACAGCATACAAATGTGCTGCACAAGTCAACACAAGCTAGACATAGCTAGACTCCAACCATCCCGTCTCCGCGTCTGGGCAAGTCGACTCTGGCAACTCATCATCGTCCTGTGGAAACGATTGCTCTGCTTGAAAACTCAGTCAACACGGCAACAGCATGCAACAGCAATCAAATGGAATTCCAACATCTACAGCACGGCTGCAGAATCTACAGCAGTCATGGTGCGAGGCAAATACGCCAAACTTGAACCGCCAACAGTCAACTGCTGCTATAATTAGGCTTGCCAGGCAAGAAAAATCAACTTCATTCAGAAGCACTTTACATGTTTATAGATTTTTGCAACTACCACTCTGCAAGGCAGTGAAAAAAAGGACAAGTGATGGACTTCCCGCGGTTTTGTTCCGTCTTGTTCCTCCTATCTATATCTTTTCAAATATCTTTTCAATTTTTTTCAAATATCTTCACATTTTTGCGTTTGACCTTCTAACATTCTTTTAACAATCCCTTTACATAATTGTTATTAATTGTTTACATGACTCCAATTGACTCCATGACCCCTTTTTAGCCGCAGTGCCGTCTTGCCATGTCTTGCCGCCTCTGTCAGGATGGTCTTGCTGTGCTTCTCTCGAGCCTTTCCTCGAATAGATGGCTTGCAATGCTAACACTTTGCACTGTGAAATATTGGAAAATACGGTTCCCGTATTGTAAAATATTGTGGTTTGCAAAGTACAAGGAAGGTGACCACAGCTAGTTGCTGGTTCTTACTGAAATTAGAGGGTTAAATGTTAACATGCACATGCAAAAACAAAAGATGTCATCACCAGAGAAGGGTTCTTTTCTGCGAGATGCAGTTTGTGCACTCAGAATCTGAGGACACAAACTGCCACCACGACGACCAGAGCGGCCAGGCAAACCAATTTGGCTCACCTGGCAGGTAAAGTAATCCAGAGTTTTTCGATGTTTTTCGTTTATGTCCAGCTGCATCCAGCTGCAATCGCTGTACGTGTCATACGTGTCATACGACAAAGAAACTTTCCGAATGCAATCGCCTCCGCATCATCCAGGGCGAACTCCTTCCCCTTGGGGAGGTCCGCCAGCTCTGCAGGGTCATGAGCATGGCGGCCTTGGAAGCAGTGACATCTAAACATTTAGGAGTTTAGGAGCAAGTGTTTCACTACGTATGTTTCACATTGTTTCACTATGTCATACTTCAGCAGATACAAAACAAGGAAAAATCAAGTTCCGCATGTGCTGTGGCTGTGAACGTTGCTTTCGCTCATGACAATTGTCAATATTGTCGTCATCTTTCTCAACGTGTGGCTACTGAGTCCCTTGAGGCATCAGCATGCAGATCCAAGTTTGCACTGACCCACTCGGAAAAAACCTCAGCATTTGCTCGTCAGCATTCGTCAGCATTCGTCAGCATTTGCTCATTTGTCGGCGGAGTACTTCCGTCCGCCACAAAACACTTGGAATTACTGGGAGACTTTACGTCTCAAGGAAAACTAGGCTTCGGCCGGTCCGAAGGCTTTCTCAAGGGTGCGTAACCAAAGTGAATTAGAAAAGAATGAAAGCCAATGCATCAACATGTTGTATACAAGGAACGCACGACCGTCATGGTGGGAAACATCTCTTCAATGCAGTCACATCAAAGATCATCAAAGGGTCTGCACCAAACGTCAGAAGACAAGCGACCACGTGTGGGTACAGTGGGTATATCCTAGGTGTGCAATCCAACAGCTCCGAGTCACCGAGGGTTCAGGTTCCAGGGTTTCAGGCGTCCTTTCCGGCCACACCTTGCATCCTTGATGCCAAGACCCAGAGATGATCCCACCAAGCACGGCTGTATACGGCTGTGAATTTGGGGGGACAGGTCTGGGAATGTGCAGCGCGCCTCGCTGGTGCAATGACGACAAATGTCCTTTCAAATTGTGCATATGCACTTATGCAATCTTATGCACCCCTGCTAATTCACATGCTGCGGACAAAGCCACATCATTTGTCGGATCGTAAGTGTACCATCATGTAGCAATGTGTCGTTCCTACTCATGTAGTAACGCCTGTACCTGCATCGCTTTCTTGCACACCCAAGTCGCTCCACGCTAAAATTGCATATTCATGGCATTCCGAGACTCATGCATGTGAAGCACAGGATGATGAAATCTGAAGTATGAATGCAAACCTCCATTCTTGTTGCACCAAAGAGATCAACCCTGTAGAAGAAAACAACGGTTTTGCCTTTTGCTTGCTGGTCCATTACGAGAAGACTTAAGCTCAAGCTCCATCTAAGGGATCAGCATGGACAATTCTAGAGAGATGACACCTTGCGCTGATATGCGCTGGTAGAACAAGCCAAAACGTTTGCATGGAGCGCACTAGTAGGAGACAAACGGAGACAGATTCCATCCAATTCCTGGCATTCCTGACCGTCGCTTATGTCCACCAAGTCAGCACAGAGTCAGCACAGAGTCAGCCACACAATCAGATCGGGTCCAACAGGCCACATTTGTTGCAAGCAATTGGATCAGTAGAAATAGATCTGCAAGGAACCCAGAAATGCAAAGCCCAAGATGGCACTTCAGGACACTTCAGGGTTCAAGTTTCTTCAGTAAATTCCAGCGTGGATGCGTCAGTGTTCCGCCAGTTACAAGTGAAGGATCCAAGTGAATGATCAACATCGATCAACTATAAATCGAAACTCAAGTCTGAACTCGAGTCTCTGAGAGTCTCTGAGGGTCTCTGAGGGTCTCTGAGGGTCTCCGAGAGTCTGACTGCACATTGATGTCTTGTAGAATTCATTGGTGGCACGGAGCTCCTGCCATTCCAGGGTATTCCAGGGTATTCCGGGGTATTCCGGGGTCATCCCGATGTCCCGTGTGTGTCGGTGCAGTCCTCCACGTTGTGAGCAAAAAGGCAGCCAGGCCTGGACAGATTGGACAGAGGGAATGCATGGCGATTCGACAGATTCGACAGAGATCTTACATCTTAGATCGTCTCAGGCCTTGCCCCAGGGTCTTCCATGTTGCATGAGCTCAAGGAGTAACCAACTAACATAAGGAGTTATAATGAGTTTTATTAAATATATTAAATATATGGAGAGCAATACGGAGTATCTACAAATTGCAAAGAGTTCGGTTTAGGCAGTGTTCCCCGAAAATTGCGGAGCGTTTGTCTCTCTAGATTCAGCTGCCATATCTGCCATGGCGCTTACAAGGCTTACCGGGCTTGCCTTGTACACGAACCAGTGGTCAGCAAATCTCTGCACAATGACCTGACAGAGCGGACATACCGTGCCTTCCGAACCTCCAACTGAGCCAACTTTACGGCAAATAGGCAAGGTAACAGTGTTATGGTAACAGATCATCGAACGCCAGTGGTAACAGAAAAAATGTTGTACACATTTGGTACATCCTCTGCTGTGCTGGTGGTCTTTATCTCCACGCAACTTCTGCACTGTTTTATATTTTTTCATCATATCTCCAGGACAAGTTTGACCACGACCAAAACTGCAATCTGCCAGCGTTCTGCAAAAGTTTCATTCGCCTTTATAAGACAAGAGTGCCCATCCTCACAGTCTAACCGTTGGATAAACCTGCAAGATAGTGATAGTGATCCTCCCATTTGAGGACGGCTATCATGGCTATCGATCGAAGAAATGTTGAGAATATGTAAGAGCTAGCACCCTAAGAACAGGATCGAACCCTGCGTCTTTTGCTCCTCATTGTGCAGATTACTATAGACTATAGATACTATAGACTACTAGACTGTTACTAAACTGTTACATCTGTTGCATCTCTTACTAGAGCTGGTCTGAGGTCACTACGTCTTGGTGAGATTTGGCATCTCGTTGAGCTCCTGCACTGAACTGTCAACAGGTCATGGATCGTGCAACGAGTCACGCAAGAGGACAATGTGGTCACATGATGCAATGTGGTGCACATAATGAAACAGTGCAGAAAATAGGCAAAAACATCCAAAATGGACCTCGCAGGAAAACATCTTGCAATCCTGATAATCCTGGTCCTCTGAAAACACGACTGTCTTGTCGTGCAGATTTTGGTGCTGATCGGATGGATCAAGCTGCATTTCAATGTCCTTGTCACCATGCGCATATTTGCAATCGAAGCCGCGCGTGCAGGCCCCCTGCACAAATCGGCACTCTACAGGGTTTTTGCAGGCTTTTCTGTGAACAATTTGATTGCATGAGTGTCAGTAGGTAGCAATACAGTTACAGTAAGAGCCAGAAAACTGGGTAAGGGTGGGTGGGAATACACCTTTGCAACAGCAACTTGTACAAGGACAAAGACTGTACATGTCCATAATGGCAAAGGTGCTTCAAATCCACAGCTTTCCAATCAAGCTCACAAATATTCACGTAGAAGTGCGTGGATCATGATTCATGTAGTCGTTGCTCCCACCTTCTCCCAGAACATGCACATCTTTGTTTTGAAGAACTGATCTTCATATCGCCTGCACGAAACTCCGAGTTTAGTCAGTTATCCCTTTTTTCATATTTTTTCGATTTTAGTCATGTTCGTCAAGTTTTCTTTCATTGCATCATTGTTCAGGTAGAAGCTGCTTCAACAGGCTTCAAAGCATTTCTCCACTCCAAAGTTTTCAAAGACCCCAATTTGCAGCTCTTTCCGAAGTCTTTCCCGTCTCGCGCTGCAAGAAGGAGCCGTGAAGGAATGGTGATAGGATCCGATAGGCCAATGCTATGCCAATGCTATGCCAATTTGCCGCTTCGAGGTGAAATCTGGGCTCCAAGCGTACCACGGACAGCCTGCTGTGCAGGGGCTTTTGCCTGGCAGAAGCCACCCCTTTCCATCCTTTCCTTATTAGCCTTATTGGTTGGGGTTGTTGTCTGAAATATCTCGAAATAGTTTAGTTTAGAATGCAATAATATATAATAATATAATATAAAATATAGTTCAAATATACATAAAGAAGAGAAACATTCAAACGTGTAGAAGAAAGAGATACAACCATGCAATGGAAAGTTCCAGTAACTGGAATTGAGACCTCCTGGGCTGATTAAAATGATTGAAGGCATGTCTCGCACTACTACTATTTTAAAGAAACTTTCTCTAAGATACAGGAATCCAGAGGAGGCAATCAGGTCCAGAATCTGTAGTCAATGTCAATAATGAAAGTTTGCTTGACCTCCTGCCCTCGGCGACGACGAGGCTCCATCTGGCAACAAATCAACTTACTTCTGCAAGAAGCGCTACAGTATCAAATCCATACGAATGTTGTTAGACGTCATATTCTGGATATTTTGTAGGTTAGGACCCGTGAATGACAACTTCTTCAAGCCACAAGCCACAAGCAACAATAACCTGCTTTGTTCGATGTGACTTAATTCATGTTGATGCCGTTGGATCCTGTTTGTGCAGTTTGCGGTTTTTATTCGCACACCATTTCCACACCTCGGCCGCACCAACGGGCACTTGGGCAAGTTCAGCCCGGCCTGCAGTTCATGCTCTGGCATTGAAAGGTTCCAAACTAGTGACGTGGCAAGAAATGCGAGAAACACACAGAAGCAACTGAGAAAAGTTGCAAGAAATAAACTTGCAGTGAAATTACCGCTGTCTTGTCTCAACAAACTAATCCTGGCTGTTCTTTTTGCGGTGTGGCCAACCTCGCCTTCCAATCGTTGGCAGGGCAAACAGCTATGAGCCAAATGCAGCGGAAACTAAGGCTGGCCTAAAAGGACAAAGAACCCTCTCTACTCTTCTACTATCCTTCGACCATGGATTCAAACCCTCGACCGATTGTAGGAAAACTGCAAGCTCGCTCACCTCTTTCACTTTCTTTCACTTTCCGATTCCAAAACATTCCAAAACATTCCAAAACATTCCAAAACATTCCAACGGACTGATTAGGCCGATTGGGCCGGGTTTGCACCATCTTGCAGAGTATCAGCATAAATTGGGACAGAACTCCGTGGCCCCCAAGACATGCCAAGACATGGCAAGGGCCACGACAGGCCACGAAACAGCGAATCTGTCCCAACCTCAGCGGAGAATCTTCCAATTGGGCAAAGGATTTAGAAGATGCAGATGCAATGATGATGCCATGACAATGCAAATGCAGATGGCTGTTTCCAAACTCAGTGCTGAGGGGGGTTGGCCTATGTTGGCGTGTGGAACAGTTTGACCTTCAAAATGCAAAACTGCTGTTGGACCACTGTGATCGAGTCATCGATACCGGTAATATGATTTGATACCCTCTACATTGCACGACATCAAGCCATGGCTAAACGGATGGCACTGGTGCTCAAGAGGAGAAACATGTTCAAAGCGGCATTTGTCGCGACGACTATGAGAGATGACTAGAGCAACATCATGTGAAATCTATCACTGAAAGCCTTTTAAACACTCCCCAGTAGTTGGGAGAGGTTCTGGATGGGACCTGCATTACCACAGCTGCAGCAGTCTTTTGCTTCCTTCGCGGTGGCTATTTCTGTCCGGCACCAGCTTCAACTGAACACAGCTCCCCATACGGAAGAAAAAACAAGGGTGGCAATGGGACTAAAGTGACTAAAGTGACTAAAGCTACCTGTAGACTCTGTAGACTTTATTGCCTGTGTTGCATGGGGAGCAACACGTATGGGGAGCCATGTCCAATTCCCTCCCATTAGCGCTTCGCCCGTGGCATGGCCATGCCGCAGCCACCGCAGCGCGGCTACCAACCAGGAAATTCAGGGATCAAAACAAAGAAATGAGAAATGAGAAATCACAATAAATCTCTCCAGAAGAAGCGTCACCCCATGATATGTTCTATTCAAATAACCATACTGATCTTTCATATATATAATATAAATATATAAATAATATGTAATAATTCATGAAAAGATTACCTGACTCTGCTGACTGGAAAAGAACCTCTGTGACTCTGTGATTTGCATGCTGCAAATTCTTGATTTTGACTGGGGAAATTAAATGTAATTAAGGTATTAAAAATAATTATAATTACTACGGGTCTATGGTCTATATGGTCTCTCGTTCCCAAAGGCTGAGCAGCCAATGAGACACCCTCTCCCGTTGTCCACACCGCAAATGGCTACAATGGATCGCGGGGATAACCGGGATAACCTTCACCGTGCAAATCATTTGAAAGCAGCATGGCTCATGACAAATTAAAACGTTCCAAAACCGTGCAGGTTTGCAATGTTGTCAGCTAACAAAACTGCGTGTCCCTTTCCAATGCACTGCACCAAGACTTCGGCACAAGGTTGCCTCAGGTGGACCCTTGCATCAGAGATCGTTTCAACTCTGAACTAGCTTTTTTCGCGACTCTGGCAGAGACATGCAGTATTTTGACCCGAACGCACATTGTTGAAGCATTTGAAGCATGTTGAAGCATGTTGAAGCTAGGTGCTATGCATAGTTATGCAACAGATTTTCGGCTGCGGTCCATTGCAACTACTCAACTACTTGGCAACTGCTTAGCAAGTACTGAATTGCTTTGCCCCGAAAAGCTTTCTGCCAGAGTGAGCTAGTCTTCCTGCATGGCGTTCTCAAAGAGGAAATTTGCAGCAAGCTCCTGCAAAGTCGCGCTTTGCATCAGAAAATAAAACGTAATGACGTGATGAAACTGTCACGAAAACACGGTGAATCCAAAGGGAAGCTGAAGAGAAGCTGCCGGTCTTTGGCTTTTTGTTGCCTTTTTTGTTGCTCCAACAACTGCCTCTCTATGCCTCTCTCGCAGCCCGTCCTCGTTCTTGTCACAGGCCTCTGCATGGCAGGGTTTTGGGCAGTATCAGTCACTAGCAGCAATCAACAAACCACTACAAACCGTTGAATCTCTAGACTGGCACACTCTTCACAAGCTATCATTTCTAGTTTAAACGTTACACACGTGTTGCAATATCTACTAACTTCATAGATCAATTCCTAGCAAGTCCAGCTTCCTACAGTATCTTCCTTGGAGTCCGGCCAAGTATGCTTGAACCGTCATCCCCCTGTCGAATCCAAGCTCGGTAAGCCTTCCACACGCAGTTGGCAACAAGAAACGAAGTCAGTTGAAAGGATTATAGACCCAGGATTCAGAGTGCGAAAATGTCTACATTGAATTCAATCTAGACTCGTGCATAATATCCATAAAAAGCAAGACAAACAGAAAACAACACAAAGGAAAAAAACATATTAGGAACAATAAAAACTGTGTGGTGCGGGCAAAATTCCTCGTGAGCGCTAATCAATGTTCCATGGCTCAGAAATGCAAAGCAAGTTTCAAGCTTTGTCTGGGAAGCTCCACAGCGCCAGCAGAGGTACCAAGTCATTGCAAGTGTCTTTATTGAACTTTCTGTCAGAGACAGGTACTCTTTATTGCCTCGGCACTGACTCCGGATTTCTATCAGGCCTCTGAACAGCCTCTCCCTCTTCTGGTGTCAATCGCACCACCTGTGGGACAGGTTTTCGGCTCCTATGTTCTTTATGGTTCTCTTGCATGTGGAACTGTGAAACATGTCAACTGACACATGTGGAGGGGAGAGAGAGAGAGAGAGGGCAGTGGGGAGGGCAGTGGGGAGGGCAGTGGGGAGGGCAGTGGGCAGACATCCCCCACATTCTTCACATATTCGAGGGATTCCACCAGCAGGCATCCAATCCCATCAGATGCCACGGCGTCTCTGAAGCACTGAGAAGCCACGAAGTAAGACACACGAAGTAGGACACATCGTAAGACAATGCATTGAAATAGGTTGAAAAATGTTGAAAAAGGTTGCAATAGGTTAAAATAGGTTAAAATAGGTTGAAAAAGGTTGAAATAGGTTGAAATAGGTTGAAATAGGTTGAAATGGGTTGAAATAGGTTGAAATGGGTTGAAATAGGTTGAAATAGGTTGAAATAGGTTGAAAAAGGCTGAAATAGGTTGAAATAGGTTGAAAAAGGTTGAAAATGGTTGAGAAATGTTGAAATAAGTTAAAATCCGCCGACCCCGGCCGACGCAAGGGGGAGCGCGTAAGGGAAGAAGATGGAAATTAGGTGGTGTTTTGCTGTTTCGGAAGCGTTTCGAAACAGTAGGCCCAGCCATAATATTGTTTAGGC
>Ga0126342_10019862_pt1:0-7500 | contig 11363 bp, 9 predicted proteins | sample Cyp1metagenome_FD_92528 | JGI IMG/M metagenome (GOLD analysis project Ga0126342, IMG submission 92528) | Coral microbial communities from Lord Howe Island, Old Settlement Bay, Australia - Cyphastrea 1 metagenome | ecosystem: Host-associated > Invertebrates > Cnidaria > Coral ... | reverse complement strand
TAGCTTCAAAGACTGCAAGGGGCACAGCATCCATGATAGCACCCAAACATATTGACTACGACATGCCTATACAAAATTCTAGTAGAATCCAGTGCAGTTTTTGGTCCTGTGCTCGAAGAATCCATTCTGCTGAGAATTTGGATTGTCTCCACCACCACCTCAGATCGGAGATGGCACGAAGAACGTTTCGAATTTCGACGTCGCTGAGATCAGAGCTTCACGAATTCCTTGCCATCTGAACGACAGGGATAAAGCAAAAGCTCCAAACCTGGGTCACGGGAACAAACTGGTTCTATCATGATCTGTCATGATCTGTCACGAGTTCAGATCTAACAAGCAGCTGCTGTGTGTCGTGAAAAGTTTCAACCATCTTTAACCAGGTCTACTTTCACAAAGTCAAACCCATCGAAGCAAATCCAAGGTGGGAACCTGTTGCTTCCAGCAGCTGCAAGCTTTCCTGCGTTCCAGTCAACTGCGTCTCAATAATCGCCCCAAAAAACAGATCAACTTTGAGAGGTTTGAAACCAACACAGAAACATGAGCACGTGGGATTCATCATGCCATGCGAAGAAAAGGATGACTGGATTTGGGGTTCTGCAACCCACAAGCAGTTCGAAGGCGGGTTTTCCGTGGTCCTCTCCATCACCCACAGCAACCTGCCGGTTTGCATTTGAAAAGCAATCACGCATCTTTCTCAAACACAAAACGTGTCAGGAATCAAAACCAGTGAGTTGCAAATTTCAAGTTGGTTTTGATTATCCAAAGGTATATATATATATATATTTCCAAATTTCGATTATCAAAACCTTGGTTGGTTTTATAAAATCGCACATGTGCAATTTTTTTTCGGGGAATCCTCTGCACCCGAAGTAAGTTGAACCATGTCCAGCCTGCAAACATCGATCGCAAGGTCTCCGGCCTTCATCCTGTGCTGATCAACCGATCAACCGCTCATGAACTGCTCAATGTCAATGAAACGTTCAAAAACATCACGTCTAATAGTCAATCCAGCCACAAGCACAAATGACTACAAAACACATCATGTCAAAAATCATTGAGTCATTCAAAACAAAAAAAAATGTGTATACTAAGTTCTGCGCTTTCAAAGACTCGAAAGTCTTGCCAGGGACCTGGCGAAGTTTTTCCGACAGCTCTGTTCGGTGGCAGTTGTGGATTCTTTCGGCCTCCTTGACGTGTATGCACTGAAGACTTCCCTGGTGGATGCTTATCGCAAGCTCTTCCTGGCAAAATATTCAGCGCTTGGGGTCGCCATAATTTGTCTGCCACGTCCATGGAACATCGAATTGATGAAGATGAAAGTCTGTAAAGACCCATAAAGATCTCTAAAGTCGATCTTCGCAGATTTGTTGTGACCTGCCCTTACCCAATGCATCGCTTCCAGAAATGACCGTCAGGACAGAGCGGACAAAGCGAACAGAGCTGACGGCAGGCAGAGCAGGCGCCACCTGACGCGTGTATTTCTGCAAAAGGAGCAGCGTCGCTGGGACCAGGTCTGAAAGGTGCAACTCAGGGCGTTCCTGCCATCAGGAAGACCCCAGGAAACACCTCTGATAAAGAAATCAATCACGGTTTCAGATAATTTTCTTGCCACTTTTGTGATCCTGGTTCCTCTGAGAATGTGGCAATCATTTCTTGATTTAACCGTGTTTGATCGTTTTTCTTTTTTTCGACCTATTGACCTATTAAAGCATGGTTTCTGTCACTGATCAACGATTCAGATTCAGCCTGCGAGCGCCAAGGCAGCAGTGACTCTGCAAAGGACTCTCCATTTACCGATTCCCTGCCGCAGGTCACATCGGTCACATCATCAAACATCATCAAACCGCGACACATGCAGCTCTGAGCTGCAGACTCTTGTGGCAAATCCAACCAAGGAAGTTCACCTTCCAAGCGACAACACTCGACCAAGACGCAGAAATGTCCGAGGAAATGTCCGATGAAACATCACGAAGATCAGCTTAGAATTGCAACCGATTGCAATGATGTCTTGGCATTGGAAATGGACATAGTTTGCCATGGCTGCCAGGCCTTCATAGGGTTCATTCATCTGCTTTGGATGCAACCCAGTAGAAGGGATGGAAATTTGTGATCTTGTCACTTTCTGAATCCAGGTAAAATTGAGGGAATGTTTGACAATTTGGGGACTCATTGGATGTGTATTGAAACGTTTCTGGCATGGCCGTCAAGCGGATCGGCCTCCATCTTGATTACTTTCCGAGCAAATTTCACCAAAATTTGAAGCGTTTTTCTGTCGATGTTTCAAATTATTTTCCAAATCTGCTGCAATGCCATGCTCAAGACAGCTGAGTCGGACCAAGGAAATTGAAACACACGCGCTTTGCCACAATTTCCCTTTGGCCATCCTTTGGCCATCCACTCGTTGCGGCTGGTCAGCACCAATAGGAACAGACATAACAATGGCAAGTGTCTAATACAAAAACGGCAAAAACGCCAACACAACGTCTATTTTCCACACATGGTGCGATTTCATGCTCGTTGATGGCATCGCCCACATCGCCGGCCTCAGCTGACGGGGTCCCAGCTGAATCCAAACCATTTGAAGATGCTCTAAGGGGTTGCACTTTAAAATACACACATGGAACAATGAAGATTTGGTGAGTCCGATTTCTTATGTTTCTTCAAGTTTCTTCATGCCGAATAAGTGGTTCTTTTTTGTCACTCCCGTTGATTACGGACATGTGGCATGATGGGGCATGGAAAAAACCTCAGAATGACTCATGACCATGTTTCGCATCCGAAGCCTCATGTTTGATATATTTTTCTGAGAGCTATGCCAAAGGCGGATATTTTTTCAATGATCCAATTTTTGACATTATATATCGAAAACAACACGCCAACAGATTTTCGGATGTGTCGGCGTTTTCTGATTTTATTTTATAAGTGCATACTTTTGTCTCCAACGCCGCCACCTTCCAAGCTAAGAAACTAAGCGAAGACAGCCTAGTTTGCCATCACAGGATAAAGCAAGAGCTCCAAACCTGGCAGCAAAAAATACAACTGCCACCCGCAGCTTCAAACTTTCCTCTAGCGTTCCAGTAAACCAGGCCATCCCCATGAAGGTTGCCAGCGAGACTGATCATCATCGGAATAAGGATTGACAATCAGTCTCGCTGGCATCATTGTAATAGGATAACTAGGATAACCATGATAAAACGATACAAAACGTGACGAAACATGTGGTGCCTTTCCTTCTCTATTGCAAAGACATTGCAAAGACATTGTGGCAGTGATATGTCAGACTAGCGCAACATGACCTACAAAATATGCACCCTCACTTTCAAACTAACCCCCCGGATGCCACAATGAAGCATTAAAATTCCGTTGAACCATGTTGAACCGTTAAACCCCCATCATTTCTCAGATTCGCAATGGACATGCAATCGATCCCTCTGGAAAAAATGCCCCTGCAACGGGCCTGCCACCCATTCCCTCTGTCTCTGTGACCCTGCGTCTTCAGCATCGATAGGAACGAGAGCCTATTTTTCATTATTTTTTCCACAGCGTGTATCGCTGTCATTAGTCTTGCATTGTGTCGCACGGTTTTTTCACCAACCAACCCAACTTCCCCCAAACATCCTGAGATTCCAGACGTTCGGCAGCAAGATCTTTCGGATATCTTGGGATATCTTGGGATTCTTCTCCAAGTAACTGTATCGGCTCAATCCTGCAGACAGGTCGAGGATCATGTTTATTTCATGTCATGGTCTGAAGATCGTGAAGACATGTGAAGGCCAAATTGCCGAACTACACTTAGGAAACTTGTGCAACACATGCAAAAGGCCATGCAACTGCATCTGCAACGTGTTTTTGGCGAAACTCCACCTGCTTCATCTCAGCGCGGAGCATTGCTCAGAAGATCTCAGAAGGATCTTTGAATTAGACATGAGTGACATCAGATTCAATCGTGTTAATTATTCGTATTGAAACATGAACAACTTCAAATCAACCAAATCAGCAGATATCAGCAGTCTTTGCCGCTGAGTGCCCGTGGCATCTCCTCTGTACGTCTGCGCTTCTGCGGATGTTTCACAGCGTTCAATTCCATCATGGCAGGCCGAATCAGTTCCAACATGTGCTGTTCCCGCGCCACGACCTCCTTAGGTCGCCTCAGGCAGATGGCCTTGCCGTGGGATTTGTCGGACCCCTGGGACCTGTCGTGATCAAAGACTCGTAGCTTCACCGCTTCACCCAGAAGGACCTCAGTCTGCGCCGTGTCGGGTCCAGGCTCCACGGGCTCCACGGGCTCCAGAGTCAGCCGATGCTTTTTATCAAACCTCTTCCCAGCTCTGGCAGCAAAACACGTGTTGTATTCCCACCAGGCCAGTTGCTTACAACGAGTTGTCTCTAAATGGATGGCTTCCCAGAAGTGGATGGTACCAACTTGAACTTCATCTGTCGTAACCAGAAACTTTGCTGCCATGGCCTCTTCGGGAACCAGCATCACTGCGCCATTGCCTTTCAACGAAAAAAACATACCGCTGCTCACCTCTTCAATGACTACTAAATCACCATGTGTCAGGGCATTCGAATCACTCTGGCGAAAAGAAACGCCCAACCAAGTGCAGAGTTCCTTGGCACGGCGAAGGAGAGTGGCTCGATCTTCTTTCAATCCTCCGAGTCGGTAGTTTTTGAACACCAGCATCTCCCGAAGCCGTTTCAGAATGAAGTCGGGAGTCCAATGCAACATGGGACCACCCAGGTCATCATTGATCGCTGAATATGGTCGGTGGGCATATGAAAAGAATTTCTTTTGAAACTCACACAACTGGAACTGGATATCGTGTAACTCAAGCTCTTTGGGATCACCCTGAAAATAATCGGTGGCAAAGCTTTGGAGCGCCTGCATCATTGCCAGGGTTTCAGTTGGGTGGATGGATTGACGGCCGAAGACCAGTTCCAAACCCCTGATGGAGCCAGGCCCCACGGGGCAAAACGATGAATGATCCATCACTGAATTTCTGCCGCCAGGGAAGACTGGGGTATCCACCAAGTCTTGAATCAACTCCTTGGCGAAGAAACCTGCTGTGCGCTGACGACCACTTCCACCACTTCCAAAGAAAGGAACGGATTTCAACACCTCTCCAACTCTTTCCATGCTGGTACGTCCAGTTTCGTCAGCCTTTGCAGCCTCAACCAGTTGAGGGCAAATTTCCCAGAGCGCATCAAGAACTTTGAATTTCCCAACCAATGAGAGGTCAAACACGGCAAGGCCTTTCAAAACTGGCTTTCCCGTATTGTAGAGCACCATGTTGAGCGTGTCATTGTTTGCTCGTGGATTTGCTAGGGCAGCTCGCATCTTGCGAGGCCAGCTGTACGCATTGGCAATCAAAGTCGGGATTCGCTTCTCACAGAAAGCTCTCTGAATGATAGATCGAATCAATCCCTTTTCTTTTTCCCCCCAGCCAGTCAAGAAACCGAGTTCGCCAGCAAAGGCTATTGTTCCACCAATGAGTCTCCAAACGGCAAAGTTCATCACAATCTGTCGCTTCAACATGTCTTTGTCGGAAGAGAGCTGCCAGCGCCTCTCAGCTGCACACAAGGCGTGCAACCCTCGTGTCGTCCCATCGTGGGCACGATGAACATTTGTACATCTGCAACATCGAAGGTAATCTGCGAATTCACCTGTCAACTTGTCGTAGAGGTGTCGGCCATGCTGCCCAGCAGCTCGACCCTTTCGAATCGCTTCCCTGTTGTTGAGGAGGCTGTAAAAGCGCTCCACATTTTCACGACTGAGAGCCTTCTTGGCTGACTGAATCGTTGTCAACAGCACCGGCTGACCTTCGGGCGTCTGCACAGGCGCCGCAGGTCTTTTCATAGCCATTGGGCACATGGCTGGATCACAACTAGGACCACTTTACGTCACATTGGCATGGCGGTTGTCTTTGAACCCCAAGTCTCAAACGTTTCAAACATGTCGCAATCCGACCAGCACTGAAAGCACTGAATTCAACTGGTCATTCACTTCCATTCCAGAATCGGTTTTTGATGGTTTTTGGTGCCTGTCAATACCGAATTTCGACCCTGTGCACACCGACATTCCACACATTGGACATCTCGGACCCTGGTGAGGCGTGCACCGCACTCCTTCATGGAATTGAGGAGCAAACTGCTGGCAGCCTCAGAATCTTCACATCGCTGAGACGCCTGCCGAAGGTGCAGCTATTCATGTCACTCGTCTGACATATTTCGATATCATATGAATCATAGCAGAGAAGCATGGAGTTTCTCATAGGCATACAGGCACACAGGGCACAAGAGGCACACCGTGCACACCTGAAAAGAAAACCAGTAAAACATTCTCATGGTAGATTGCATGCAACTTAGGTTCATAAGAGATGGCAAGGGATTGAAAGTTTCTGTCAAACAGCGCCAGACCTGTTGGTGGAGTGGATCATCATTGAGTGGTTGTAACGGTTGTAACTTGGTAGGAGCAAGCACACTGAAAAATCCAGAAGCAAGCGACATGGAAAGTTCATGGCACACTTTGGCCACCTCAAAGCGTCACAATCTGTCACAGTCTTAAACGGGCAACCAAAACATGCATCGGAATGCAATCTCTTGCACGGTCTACCTTTGTAGCAAAAATCTCAGCAAAGCACGTTGCCAATATCCAAATGCCATCAACATCAAAGCGACCACATCCGTCCTAGAGAACACTCTCCATATTGAACGATGTGCAGCACGATGTGCAAGCATCAACATGAGCCTGAAGTATACCGACATATATCGACTGCATTCATAAATTCAGGTGATTAGTTCAGATTTAAGGTATTTAAATGTATTTAAGATATTTAAGTCTGTGCTCTACTATATATACTATGGAACTCAACACTGATTTGATCTGTGACAATTTGTAAAACTCAAAAACTCCACACAAACAAAGAAGTCATCTCTGCCACTGTGAGAGAAAGCGCAGCCAGCTGTCACTCCACTCGTGAAACATCGTCCCAGACCTGGATCTGCTTGGATCTCGTGCAGCCTCAAGCGATGGAAGCCTCAAATTACATGAACTCCTGGATTTCCATGTTTGACATGGGTTCAACGGGTGCAAGTTGTAAGGCACATTCAAACAGATTAAAGCACATTAAAATCATTAAAGTTGTTGCGTTGATTCAAAGGTTTTGGCTACAGGTTTGTTGCACCCGTACTTCGTAATTCGGCGGTTTCCTGCCACGAATGAAATCAGTGGGATCTGAAGCCAGGAACCTTCCCAGCCATCCGCACTGAGACTTGGTGCCGAGCACACCCGAGCTCGAGAAAGGCGAGAAAGGCGAGAAAGGCAGGTTGTCTCCTGGCGCGATCTGTTGCACTGGCGATGTGTAGAACTTGGAATGTACACTGCAAATCAATATGAATCAATGGGATGCACTGCACAACTGTGTCGCACGACTGTGTATCACTGTGTGCAAGTTGCCAAGGCACGTCTGCTCTGCACCATGCCAGGCTGACATCGTGCGG
>Ga0126342_10019861_pt1 | contig 11363 bp, 10 predicted proteins | sample Cyp1metagenome_FD_92528 | JGI IMG/M metagenome (GOLD analysis project Ga0126342, IMG submission 92528) | Coral microbial communities from Lord Howe Island, Old Settlement Bay, Australia - Cyphastrea 1 metagenome | ecosystem: Host-associated > Invertebrates > Cnidaria > Coral ... | reverse complement strand
GTGGGGGGGGGATACCATTGGGGGGTGTGGGGGTCCGGGGACCGGGCTCATATATATATATACACACATATATATATACACACGTATATTACGTTTATGTATATGTATATTCTCTTATTTAGATGGGGATTTGGGGGTACCCAATTTTCAGACACATCTGGTTTTCAGCATTGGGTTTGATCCATTGGGATCCATGGCCAGGGTCAACTCACGGCCAGAGACCTGCCAAGCGACCCGGCCGATGCGGTACCCTCTGGTAATTTAACATAGCTATCGAAAATGTCCATTTATAGTTGATTATCCCATGAAAAATGGTGATTTTCCATAGTTATGTTAGTTTACCAGAGGGTAAAACCAGTGGCTGGGGTAAAAGCCATTAAAAACCCATGTCAAGGCGGTCGAAATTGTTGACAGATGGGCTGACCATGCTTGGTTTCTGCTCACTTTTAGTGTCAAAATGTCCAATGTCATTTTGTATTAAGTGGAACCAATACCCTTCGGCGATGAGTATCTACCCAAAGATTCACCCATACCGCCCCCTTTCTAACTGAAATGGCAGCGGCCCCAAAAAAGGCAGACCAGGTTTTCCCTACCATGTTCAATGCGACTTGGTGTGTTTTTCTTGTGGATTCAAAAAACGAAGCAACTCATCCATTGCGAGGTCTGCCCGGCAGATGAGTTGTGGAGACCTGGAGACCTCCAAAGGGTTGAGGTTCTGGGAAGTCCGTGGCGGGCTGTGATGATCGGGTGACAGTCCACAGAACTTGGATCACTTTTGAGATTGGGACAGCACAGTAGGCCGTAGCCATTCCCAATACAGCACCGAGAGAGTGGTGAAGTGCCAGACAGCAACAGCCTGCGTAACATTTGCTAATGAGACCATCCAGACTGCGCGAATTCCGCGCAAAATGAATGCGACAAGTTGCGGTTCAGGAGGCACTGAAAACAAGACCTGGATCAGACATTCACAGCTGTTGAAACTATGTAGAGCCGTAGGTAAACCAGAACACTTAACGTAAGAGACTAAACCTGTCCGTGTGCACATTTTTCAAAGGTGTATCATTTGAGACAGAGAGCGTCATATATCAACATCCATAGTTGCTTCCTTGTATCAAAGCATCACACATAGCACAGACGGATCTACACCCGAATAGGGACTGTATGCACATAAGTAGGCGGATCTCTTACATACGGAAATCCACGTACAAATGCAATGTATATAAATATAAATAAATAAATAAATATATATATATATATATGCACGTATCACTTGAACTTGTCGACATTTGTTCTCGAACATCAATGCCGTTTTTGGCATCTTCGTATCTCAAATGCTGCAGAATTCATGAGCACAATGGTGTCTGACTTTCACATCTACTTCCCATCGAAATCTGTGTTTTGAGTTTTTGGAGATACGGGTATAGCTGCTAAAAGCCAGGCACCCTGAATCCTGGTTCTGAATGATTTGCTGGTAAGATCGATGTTCATCCATATATGATGAATGGCCGCTGCCATGGTGTCTCGTCCAGCCGGCATAGCAAAGCTGAAGGATGTGCATCCGCAGCGAAACAGTCGACAGAAGTCCAATCCCATTTGATATTTGAATTGGATGTATTTGAACACAAACCAACAGGATAGAATTTTTTAAGACAAACACTTAGGACATCTCAGCCTGAGATGGTGAAGGTGAACACATGTTTTTTTCTTAAATATGTTTCAAAGCTATCAAAACCATCCACGGCAAGCTGCCCAAAACGGGTGCCGTCGCTGACTGGCCTCAGGCTGGATGGTGTCAGCTCATGGCTAGGAAATTCCCGAACCTGGAAAATCCCTGGGCTGAATGTACAATTGAATGGGGCAATATGAATGTTTTTTTTTCCATTGCCATGGTTGATTACCATAGGGTAGCTCCATTTTTGGCGAGTACAGTAGCCTCGAACAAACCAGGTCTGACCAGGTCTGGCATCAGTCACAGAAGGAGTTGGAAAAACACATGTTTCAATATTTCGACCTAGAAGATGCCCGAAATCCCGAAGAAAATGTCCTATCAGATTATCATATCCTATCATCCTTTCTAAACATATCCCATGCAGTTAATGCATACATGGGGCAAACGTTGTGTCACATCTCCCTGAGGCGCTCATGGCTGCCCAGGCTTGAACGGCAATGTCTTCTATCCTTAAGGAATGTTGATGTAACGATGTATGTATCCCTCTCTCTCTCTCTATATATATATACGTATAATATATGTAAGATATGCGAGATCAATGTGCATATGGCTCTTTACCTCTCTCTCTATACATAATTATAAGATATAGAGGATTCTAGAGGTATTATGTTCAGGTTTGCAAGGCACCAAAGTCATTTTTGTGATGTTTGCTGTGTGCCTAGTGTAGACGTGGCGTCAAACAAGTTCTCATTTTTCTTCGGTTGCCTTGATCTGTGCCTTTAGGACGTGTTTCAGCTAGAAGTAGAAATTACCTATTGTTCAAATGGCTATGGATCAATACCTATGAAAATACCATTTTTAGTGGGTTATTCACATCCATAAATCCCAGCTATGACTTGATGTGAACAAAAAAGGGGTACTATTGGTTTTGACACACTGCCAAATGGTTTTGCAGAGGGGAGCCCCTGCATGAAACCACGACTCATCTCACTGGGCCTTAGAAATCGCCATGGCCATTGTTGGCACGTCCTATTTGGGGCATCTGCCAAGTGATGGTTGAATTGGTTAAATCCCTACTTTCTATGAACATTTCTCCAGAACAAGTTCCATTCTGTTGGTTGAATATGCAGTCTTATTGGCTAAATCCCTATGACATTCCCATACATTCCCCCTTTTAGTTTTTTGCGGTCTCAGCAGTTTGTTTTGGGTATCGATGGATCGGTTTAAGGGAAGATCTGCAGAACCCCCCCTTTTTTTCGTGGTTTGCTGTCGATTTTCCTAAACCAATCCCTTGATCATCATAGTTATAGTGATCTTCATCACCATAGTTAGTGATTAAATCCACATGAAATCCATCAAAAATCACTATCGCTAGAGTTTTTTTAAAATGTGATTATCATAGTTATGGAGCTTAGCAGATGAAATCCACATGAAATCCATGGTAAACTCCTAAGTGTAGCTCAAATCCCCACGGATTTTGCCATGGATTTTGAACAGGGCGCGCTGGTGGGGGCTTCGGCCGCCTTGGGATGTGGCACCATTGGTATGGCCGTGCCGGGGCACCTGGGGGTTCACCATTGATCGACCCTGGATTTAGTGATTTTGAGTGGTTCAATAGTGAACCTTTGGTGGCGCCAGGTGCTTCACTTTGAGTAAGTGCTTTTTCCAACCCTGGATTTCAGTTCGATTTTCAGGGGATTTATAAACCAGGGTTTGGAAAAACCACTTCCTCAAAGGTGGCTGGGAAATGCCCGAAGTGTTGATGGATGTTTATGGAGGTTTAGTTCGCTGGAAGAAATCTTCGAACTATGGCTGGTGGATTTTTAATTGCCGTGCTTGTGGCTGGTGAATTACTAGAGGGTAATGGGACCTGGTGGCTCATCTCAGGCATTGTAAGTGGGTTACAACCCCAGTTATAAGTAGAGCAAGCAGGGTTCGTCCCAGCTCTAACTGGGGTTATAACTCCCGCGTAAAGCAGCATTTATGCAGCTATCCGTCAAAAGCCCGGGTACCCTTCTGTTCAACCCAAAATAGCTTGTAAGTAAATGTGTGTTGATACCCCCCAAAATGTGGTATAATATGGTAAGATAGTACCCTCTGGTAATCTCACATGGCAATGGAATCCCAGGATGTGAATCCCCAACTGTGGAGCTTAGCTACCCTTCTCGTGGTATTCTTTATCAATGAATCAACAGATTTGCTAACCCAAGGTTGACAGTTTAGTTATGTGTATATACGTGTATATATATATATGTTATATAATATATATATACACTTTATAGGTTGACATCATATGCACGTACATGTATATGATTACACATTGTGCATGTGCATGCACAGATCTACCGTACTACCCTACCATCTACAACACACATAAATACATACACAAAAAATACATCCACGCATGTAGATATGTAGCAAGGAGCATGTGGTCTTGAACATGACAGTTGCTGCAGTTTGACAAGAAGATTGACGCATTCCATTTTTCTTAGTTGGTTGCTGATGGAATTATTGCGTATATATATATATATGTAGACACCAAATATATATATATATATACATACATACATACATACATACACACCATATATATGTATATACACCATATAAGTATATACCCATACATATCATATAAATACATACACATACATACACATACATAAACATACATACACACACATATACATACATACATACCTACCTACCTACCTACCCACCTACATACATACATACATACGTACGTACGTACGTACATACATACATACATACATACATACATACATACATACACATACACACATACACTTACACACATACACATACACAGACACATACGTACACATAGATACACATACATACACGTACATACACATACATATACATACACATACATACACATACATACACATACATACACATACATATACATACATATACATACATATACATATACATACATATACATACATACATATACATATACATATACATATACATACATATACATACACATACATACACATACATAGACATACATACATGCATGCATGCATACATACATGCATACATACATACATACATACATACATACATACATAGATACATACATGTCGAATCCCGACTTGATGATCAAATCATCCGTTCTTGTTGGGTTAACTGTTTGGTCTTTGGTACCCCACCCAAAAAGGGGTGACTTTTGCTCCTAGCGGCGGTCAATGGGTGTTCTCGCTTGGGGGGTCATTTGTTGTCGGTTATTGTCGGTCATTTTTCGTTGCTTCAACCATTTACGACCACTTTAAACCACTGTTTTTGTTGGTGAGCTCAAATGATTTTTCACAAAACCCAGAGTATCATTTCAGTGAGTCCAATTTTTCATGGTGAAATCATTGCAAAACCCAACTTTTGTTGCTTAAGTCTGCATTGTTGATGGTTAAATCCACACTCTTGTTGCTGCAATCACCATTTTTCATGGTTAAATCCCCTATGTTTGGTTGGTTTAAAAAATCCCCAGGTACTCCAACCTGGCCACTTATTTGGCGCAGCGCGAACGGCGACACAACCGGCAGGCTCCATATATATAATATGAGATATGGTTATCCGATATGTTATATAGATAGATAGATAGATAGCTAGCTAGATAGATAGATAGATAGACAGACAGACAGACAGATAGATAGATAGATATGTATGTATTTCTAAGTCTAAATTTGGAAAATGAACTTTGAACAGATGGTGATTTACCCGACTAAAAGGGGAGATTTATGGTAATTGCGCCAAGAAGAATCGAGAGTTAAGACAAAAACACATGGGGATACTGGGGCTTGAACTTGTGTAAAAGATCAATTCCAAACAGCAGAATATGATATGGTGTGTCCAAAATGGTACCGTACCTGAAGGTTGGGGATCTCAGCCATTCGGTGGAACTCCCCACATCCACCATGGGTTTCTCGGGAGTGTTTAATATGAACATATGAACGGGGGATGTTTTCTTTTTTTTCTGAGTTCACATAACTATTCAAAATGATCCTTTTTATAGTGGATTTTCCTATCATAAACGGTGATTTTCCATCCTAATCCCCACATGTATACATATATATATACATTATATATATATAGATATATATATATATATCCAAAATATACATATATGATATACATATAATATATGATATACATAATATATATATACATACATATATACATATATACATACATATATATATACATATATATATATATATAATACATACCACAATCACCCATCCACACCATGTGGAGGGTATCATAGTTGATTCTTCAAGCTTCCCAATGAGTCGGCAGGACACGCCAGATTGCGCTGCCCAGATCATCGCCACGGTGGGTGGCATCAGCAGACAGGTCCTGAGACCTGGGGGTCGGAGACCAACGGTGTAACGTAGCCATTTCCCGGGAAAACCCATCATTGATGGCTTTTAAATGGAGGTTTATGGCTGGGAAAATCATCAATGATTGTAAATGGTGGATTTTCTGATGTCAAATATTCGGATATATCCTCATGGCCTGTTTTGATCCAGGTTTGGTGCTTGTTTTTTTTTCCATTTTTTTCCCCCGAAAACTCCTCGAAAAGATGTTCCTTACGTTTGTCATACCCCAATGCTCGTGGGTTATACATTAGATATCTCCCAGATGTTCATTTCCTACATCCGATCTTTCAATGCTTGCAGTGAACCCAACCTATAATTTATGGGTGAAATCAGCGGTATTCTTGGCTTGAACCCCACTTCTTCGGAGTTTTTCTACCTCTTCAAAATAGTTTCTTTCTCAGAAAAGCGGGTACAGTTTACAAAAAACATCCAGGTCATCCAGTTGGAGTCATGATGGATATGTCGTTGGATGGGTGAAATTGAACCAATTTATAACTGGGAGCCTTCCAAGTCATCCAGTTCACCATAGCTGACTGGGGGATCCCATGGATCCCGCGCAGGTCCTGGGGTCTCCTGCCTTGGTTCGCTCGGCCTTCACCGATCCCATCGAAGAACTCAGGTGGATAATCGGGGGAGATGATGAAACAATCATTGGATGATTAGGATGTTTTTAGGGGTGATACTTGGGATTTATTGGGATTTATGGGGAGAATCATTGGGATTTATAGGGAGAATCATTGGGATTTATAGGGAGAATCATTGGGATTTTTTGGACAATGAGTGAGATTTTTAGGGATACCATTCGGATACCATTGGGATAAGAATTGGGATGTAGCCTCCGGTATCATCTAACGTGGCAATTGAATCATAATCTTCCGAGCTCTGAACCTCCGTTTAGTTCGGGGGTTTCCCAGCAAGCCGCGTTAGATTACTGGAGGCTATGTCCATTTGGTAATATCCGAACATCCCATGCCATTTGGTGATTTAGAATCTAGAAATTCATTTTCCCTAGTCTTTCACGGCCCAAAAAATGGGGTATACCCCATTTTTGGACCAAGCCATGTGGATCTGAGGAGCAGAGCTTGGTGTCTGTGGGGATAGATGCAAAATGGCTGAGATAACTCCACAATGTACACTGAAACGCTCCGTTCACCTTCTCGTAATTTTGTTACATAGCTATGGAAAATGGATGAACATGATCCATTTACAGAAGATTGGCTATTGAACATGGTGATTTTCAACAGTTAACCGTTAAATTACCAGCGGGCAAGGCATTTTGTTGGGCCCAACATGCTCCATTTGTTCCATGTTCTGTTGCTGACATCTCTGTTCTTTAGCTGGTGAAGATCACCTCACTACCCCATTTGAGGCCGCCATAGCCTAGCGGGAGTTGAAAACGGCATCCATAACTTGAGAGGTAATCTCATAGCTGGGTGAACAGGCTAGTTGTTAAGTGCGATGAGGCAATGATCCTTGGTTTGTTCATATTTGATGGTGAACTCAACTCCCACAACTTTGTTGGTGGCTCGGGCTGAAAACGCGCGTTTTTTCTGAACGCAATTCCCATCGGCACGGCGTGTTTGCGTGCAGTTTTCCCCACGTAGGTCAGTGTTTCTGGTGGGGTGGAGTGGGGTGGGGTGGGGTGGGAGGGGTTGGCACTTGCTCTCACGTGATGCTTCGCTACGTTGATGCTACGTGACGTTGATCGGGGTGGTACGTCGCGGAGGTGATGTTCCACGTTACGTCGAGGGATTTGGGGTAGTACGTCTCATATTAACTTGTTTCTTGGATGGAGAAGCCTGTTTTTAAACAAGATGAAGCTCTTTGACCTGGGCAAAAACCATTCCTGGCTTCCCTGATGCAGAAAAAACGGAAGATCAGGCCATGACCTGCTCGTCGTGCTTGACTTGTCACTTCGAACAAAGATCCTTGTTTTCAAAATCAGATAGATTTGTTGGTTGAACCCCCCGCTTTGAATGGTTCACTCGCCATCGGTTGCGTTTGCCATGGCAGGAAGGCGCGTGAACGGAATGAGAAGTTTGCCACTGCGGAGATTTCCGCCCCGGGCCCTGGAAATGAAGCAGCAAAAATGGGGCGGTTCGCCATCAACAAAAAGGAAATTCACCCAACAGAGGCGATTATGGGATGTAATTGGTGTTTCTGTAATGGGATAACAATGGGATACCATCTGGTAATCAAAATGGCTGGAAACTCACCATTCAGTTCGATATTTTTCCCTAGCTATAAACCTCCTTTTCCCTTGCCACGTTTGATTACCGGAGGGTATTCACCCAACAAACTTGGTTTTGAATGATCATTGATGTAAATTGATGCAAATTGATGTAAATTGGAGGTAATACCCAACTTAAATGTTTATTGCCAATGTTTTTGGTGTACGTGAGTATCATCCCAATATAACCGTACATTACACATCATTTTATGTTGGAAGATAAGTCAAATTTCTCATCTCTGGAGGATGCAATGAACAAAAAGACCAGCGACAAGAGACACTCGGGCACCCAAGTGTTTGACACAAGGATGATTCAACACCTTTCATCTCAATTCAATTTGGATCGGCAAACTGGGATGGAAGCTCATCAGTCCCCCTTCGTTTTTGTTTTTTTTAACCTTTGAGTTTTCTCACTGATTTCTCCGTTGGTTGCTTATCTCATGATATCGACGGTAATTTAATCCAGTTGGGTTAATATCAGGATATACAATTGATATAGATGGTTAATATCATTAGTATAGTTGGGTTGATATCGTGAAATATAGAAAATGGTCCATTTAGTTCGATAAGATCCTACGTACGTCCCATATTTTTCCACCATTTCTCTAGATCCCCGTTAACTAAGACCCTAGTGAATCACGACTGTTTTCAGCATTTTTCAATGGTTTACCGATCAAAAATGGTGATTTCCATAGCAAGCCGTTAAATTACCAGAGGGTATATCCCCACCACCATGATGATTATCATTGTATATCATTGTCATTATCTTCATCCCTATTTCTATATATTGTATTGTTATGTATTGTTCTATTATTCCATACCTCACGGAACTCCAGAATGTTTCCACGTTATTCATCATTATTCCATTGAGACTTCAAACAACTCCAGAATGAGAACGATACTACGATACTATTTGACTCCTGAATGATCATTGTTGATATATTCATGCGAAATTTCTAGATATTATTATTATCCAAGATTTTTGTGAATTGTAGAATGTATCCATCATTTATTGATATAATATATCATAATATATCCATCATTGATGATATCCATTACTGTATTTGTATCCATCTGGTGGTGATTGTGATGATTAATCCTTAGATCCTCAAACGCTCCGAGGTGGCCGGTGAGGCGCTTTGCAGTGGCTATGCCGCCTTCAACGGTGAGGCCATGGACGGAAGTGCTCGTGGTGTTTGTGGAAAGGTCGAATTGAGATGGGTTTATAGGAGGGGTTAGAGGGATTTTATGTGGCTTTATAGAGATTTTTTTGCCGCTTTCTATGGTTTTATGTGGTTTAGGGAAAAGAATGGGATACTTATGGGATAATGGGAATATATCATAATATATCCCCAAATCCCAATTATGATCCCATTATTTAGTTATAATTATCCCAATAATTATAGAATTCATGTTATAATAGTTGAGATTTAATGGGAATATCTCCCCAAATCCCACAAAGATGTCCCAAGTTGAGGCTGGAAAATCCACCATGGAAAACCTCGATGATTTTCCCAGCTATAAACGTCCATTGAAAAAGGGCATCAATTCCGAAATTCCAAGTGGACATGCTAAATGGAGGTTGATTTAGTCGTTTATAGCTGGGAAAATCATCGAAATAAATGCTGGGGTAGCTGGAATTTTGGGGTGTACCTTATTTGTGGGACAAGGCCAAATCTTTTGGTAAATTATGTCTCGAAATAGTGTTAATAGCATGGGAGGCAGGAACAGCAATATGGTATTTGAGTGTGTCTGAAAGTGGACATACCCATATTACTGGCAGTTTTAATCAGGAACATGATGATAAAACATGTTTTGTTTGGGTACAATATTTTCAACACAAACCCAAAGGTATCACATGCCCAGCAACGATCGGATCTGGGTTTGTCCAATAATGGGCTACACCGAATGGGGGGATTACTGGGGATTGAGTGTAGCACTAAGTGATAATTGGGTTTGCGTTCTGTAACGGTAGCTATACAACTATACATACACAAATCCATAGATCCGTGATGATCCATATATATACATATATATATATACACATATATGATATATAGACAGCTATAACTATAGCTATAATTATAGCTATAGATATAGCTATAGATATAGCTATAGATATAGCTATAGATATCATCAATATTTCTTATCTTAGTACACATATCTAGACCCAGCTTCGGCTACCAGAGGTGATCCGTACGGGTCCCAGCTTGGAACGCGCCCTGCCGGTGGTGGCTCTGGGTGGTGCAGAGGTGCGATCCTTCGATTTCTTCCGTGGAGGTGGTTAGGAAATGGGGGTTATTTGCTAGGTATAACTATATGGTATATAAGGTACTATATGAACTATATGGTTAACTATAGGAACTAATTTACTTGGAACTATATGGAAAATAGAAGTATAACTACGTATAGGAGCTATATGGTTAACTATAGGAACTCTATGGTTACGGATACGGTTATGGATAACTATAGGAACTATATGGTTGACTAAAAGGTATAATTTGGAACTATAATTTACTTGGGATAAATATGGCTATGGATCAATAACTATAAATAGCATTTTTAGGTGGATGAACATCTATTTACCAGCTATTTAGATGTTTACCAGGGGTACAAAGTTTTGACCCATCCCTATATAGGAACTATAGGAACTATAGGATTTCCCCAGTTACGAAAACTTAACCCATCTTTCCTAAGTGAAATAAGTGAAACTAATCGGAAATAATTTGGATAAACTTACTATTGCAGCGTTCCGGTGTTCTGCCAGTCAGCCACTTACTATTTCACTTTCTTGTGAACCACTTACTAAGTGGGATGATGATATTCCAAGTGAAACTCCTGGGATACACATAATATATATATATGTATGTATATATATATATATGTATATATATATATATATGTATATATATATGTATATATATATATATATATATATTGGGAATATGATGAGGATATGCTATGTATATGTATACATGTATAGAATTGATATAAGGGACATGATCAACAACCATACCCACAACCAACATGACGAGGTTTTTTTTGACGCGATTGGTGTGTC
>Ga0126342_10019860_pt1 | contig 11363 bp, 3 predicted proteins | sample Cyp1metagenome_FD_92528 | JGI IMG/M metagenome (GOLD analysis project Ga0126342, IMG submission 92528) | Coral microbial communities from Lord Howe Island, Old Settlement Bay, Australia - Cyphastrea 1 metagenome | ecosystem: Host-associated > Invertebrates > Cnidaria > Coral ... | reverse complement strand
CAGATCCACCTCGGAGGGCGGACCAGGGGGGAATCGATACCCCAACGTCACCCAATTGCCACCTGGTACATAACCCTAAAAAAGTTTACCTGTGGCCACCTTTTTTACCACCTAATTTCCTCACTCTGCCCCCAGACCCCCTTAACTCACTTTGTTCGCATATAGAACTTCGCCTAGCCTAGCGGCTGGCTTTCGTGATTAGACACTCAAACGGACTCAAAAGTGGCGATGTGGCGATGATCTACCTATCATGGGCTGGATATGGCTGGATCGACCCGGACTAGAATAGTGGTAAATTGTTCTGTCTTCTTTGGGCTTACTATATGGATATAATGCCAAATAATAATACATAATAATACCATATTTCGGGGATGAACATCCATGATGTACCAAGCTATTTTGATGTTCCATAGCCAGTTTTGAAGTTAAGTTTATGTCTTACAAAAGCCAGAAACACAAGAAGCCAATCTCGCACCTCCTTCGATGATGTCACAGGCTTTGCAATCTCATCCACCTACGCATCACTCGCAAATAACTTTCAACAAAAAATAGTGCTTTCTTAAAATGGAGATTCCCCAAAACCATAAGGTTTCAATGCTAAAATTGTCTAATCTTGGATAATTTGGCGTACCCCCATTCTAGGAAACCCCCAAATGTTGTCAAATCTTGGTCAAACTTCCATGCCTGACCCTCTCCAGCAGCTGCAACGTGGAAAATGTGGAATGCAAAAGCATCCAGAGCAACAGAACAGCATTGGCTTTGTAATCCCATCCAAACAAAACCCTGATGTGATGTCTTGGATCTATGATGATCTATGCATGAATTGGATCCCAAAAGATGGTGGCTTACTGGTATAGGATATTCTAATGGCGATAACTCCCCATTTCAGGATGGTTAAACCACCGGTTTAGACGGTTTAACCCCCATGGATTTCATGGTCAACCGGTGAACCCAAAGAAACTCGCACACCTTGAGCATGGCATTCTTCTTGGTGACGTTGCTTTCCATACTTGACACCAAGACTGGCAACAACGCGCTCCATTGCTTGGTGATCAAACTCCTGACGGCAACCGGGGCATACTGTAACGGTCATGGCTGGGTTGGATTACTGCTGGGCACATTCTCCGGGAAAACTCGAGAAAAACCTGTCACCTCATCAAAAGTTTTCAGGGGCACCAATTTCATCCAATTTCTAGCGTTTCCTTCTGCGTTCACAAGGGCAAATGTGTACAAACATGCACGTCATGCACAAACCATAGTTCGGAAGCCAAACACCAAACACGCCACCGTTCAGACAAGGGGTCCTGGCTGATGTATTCCGAAGCAGCGCAACTGGCAACAAGGCATTCCTTGAATGACAGGAAAACACGAAAAAAATCTCAGAACCAACTCACACCAACTTGAACTCGTTTACAATGGAATGCCACGGGTTCGCTTGGTGGAATTATATCTTATGCCTGGATCATTCAATCACAACTACTAAGCAGTTCCCAAAAAATAACTGGAGATGGTCCTCTGAGTACAGACCTCTTTCAGCTGGGTTTCCGTTTGCAAATAAAGGTGCCACGGTCATGGCCTTCCCAGTCATACCATTGCTGTTGCCGCTCTTCAGGTTTGCAGTCGGGTTCGTCTTCGCCTTAGAGAGCCGCCAGTGGATTCCTTGCTTCTTTTCTTGCTATTCCTTGGTTTTCTCCCCATTCTTATTGGTGAATCATACAATTTGCTTGGCTAAAAAATGGCATCTCACTCCAATGGATTGATTAGCTGACAAGATTGGACAAGCCGATTTGGACATCTAATCCAACCACCATCGACACCATCGAAAAACTGCCCAACCATTCGCGGCCTGGAATCGTCCAATCCTTCCATGCCTCTTCTTTTGAATCACACGGCAGCCTTTTCTTCGCTTCAAAAAATCTGGACCTTTTACAAGTCAATTGGAGCCAACAGGATATGGTTATTGACTCTGAGGCGAAGATCTTGGACAAGTGGCGACCAGTACAATTCTTGGCAAAGTTCGAAAAGTCATCCTGACAGATCTAAGCCAAAGTGGTGCAGATCCCCTCCATGGCATTTCAATACATTCTGACATCAAAATGCCGTTGAGGTCCGGCAGTGCCCACTGACATCTGGTAGGGACCCTCACCTGGGTGGGGAAAAAAAAGAATCATTGTTTATCAATGATATCCCAATGTTTGGTGGGTAACCCTCCTATATATATATATACGTTATGAATTGGGTAGCGCCACCTGGGGATGTATTTGAAAGAACCTTGTCTCTCCCAACCGAATCTGCGACCTCGCAGCTTGTTTTGTCCTCCAACGTACGCGCGTCCCTCGCACAATCCAATGGCTGTCCACAGCCACAAGTAGCACACCGGAATGGCTGCAAGGAGTTGCTGAAACCCACCCACCACAGACACCATTGGCTCCCTGAGCCCCAAATCCTACAGGATATCAGATGTTACTGGACCTGGCTGGAAATTGGCTTCGATGGGAGCCTGCAAGTGAAAGGACATGTGGAAATGAGCTCATTCACATACCCAACAATTCAAAATTTTAAGGGCTCTGAGCTCATTTCGTCATTGGTGGCTTTGAGCCATTTTAAGCGGTTCCTGGCTGACGCTCTATTTTTCAAGACCTCATGGATGTCATGCAAACAATATCTGCCTTGACGCAAGGTTTCTCGAAGAAAATGGGATTCCATTATTTTTGTAAGAGCATCTGCCAACTGTGCACCGCTGTGTACCCAGTGCAACTTAATGCCTTCTGACAACACATCTTTTATTGACCGTGCTAACAGCTGTGTCCTAAATTCTTGACAATTCGGAACTGCAGTTCTGGTTGTCAGGTCATAGAGACTTTTGCAATCTGTGATGGCCAAATCATTCTCATCAATCTTTATCGTGGGGACTGTCACTGCTTTGGGAAGTGTATGGATGGTTTCAGGCTTTTGCCAGGGAATGGCTGGATTGAGTAACCAGGCCCAGTACACTCGCATCCAAGTCAGTTGGTCAAGCGTGGTGGACAAGGCTGATGTTTCTGCGGATAAAGTACTTGTCACCACTCGCTGAATTTTCTTGGTTCCCCAGGATAATGGACTGATTACACATGATTTATTTTGGGATATGTCTTTGTGAGTGGCTAATACGATCATTCCTGCATATGATTCAGGCTTGGCTTTAGATGCAAAGGAAGCATCGGAAAAAGCGATGAATCTGAGATCTTCTGGTGCAATTGGTTTTATCTTGATTGTTACATCATGGTGTTTCTTTGCGGTATGGAGTGTTTTATTGGCCATTATTAGGGTAGTTATGGTAGCACTGTTGATTTGGGATTGCAATTGGCTAAGTGCACTTGATAAATCGGGACGTGTGTGAACCGCTGCATACTGTAAGGACCCAATCAGTCCTCTCAGCAGGTGCCTTTCCTCTTCTGTCACGGCTGCATCTTCTTGGGCACGGCGCTCTGGTTTTAGTGAAATTGGATTGATGTTTTTCACATAGTTTGACTGTGACAATTCGATACTGTTGTCTGTATTTTGTTGTAGGTCGATTCCTGTGAAGGTGAATTGACGTGACTTTTTGGACCCGAAAGGATATTTTGATTCTAGTTTGGAGATCTGCTGTTGGAAATATTGATTACCGCCATGAATTCCATCATCTACGTGTATGCCAAGTACACCTGCAACGGTTTGGTCTTTTGGATTCCTGAGAATGAAAACACACGGATCAAATGGACATGAAGTGAACCCCAAATTCTTTAGCTCATCACACAAAGTTTGAAACCAGAGGAATGGTGCGTCGATGAGTCCATACGCTGATTTGTCCAAGCGGCAAATTTCATTGTTTTTCAAGTTCATTGCCTTGGCAAGTTCAATCACCGGTTCTAAACCAATGATGCGGTCTTTTTGGGGTTTTCCTTGTAAGAAAGCGGCCTTGATATCGAATGATCCCAAGCTCCAGCTCATTGAGGCAATTAATTGGAGAATGATCATCTTTGACTGTTTGCCAAGTGTTGGGCTATCGCGGGGAACTTCAGTAATTTGAGTACAACCAGTCTTGCCTTTGGTTTATGGGATTTCAACTTGGTGACCCCTTCAGGTATGATTTTACCTTTGTCATCTTCCCTGGGTTTCCAAGTCAGGATCCAGCGGCATTTCAAAATCTGCTCTGGGTCAAGGTTGGGTCGGAGCACCTTGGAGACTGTTCCTGTCTTCAACCAATTCTGAATCTCAGCCTCTTTGGCTTCCGCAAACGCTTTCTGTTCAATGGGATTTAACAGAGTCAGCTTGACTTCAGTTCTTTGTTTCTTTTCGGTGGTTGCAATGAGAATTTCATCTGGGGACCATTCTCCAAGATTCTCTCGTTCCATCCATCCGGGAACTTCAAGCTCACAACGCCACGCGCATGGAACCTCTGTTGGATCGATGGTCCATGGTTCATCTTCACAACTCAGCAAATGCGTTGTGACCAGATCATCATCGGTCGAGGACTCTGGAACAGGAGTCTCTACTGCAGGATCTACGGCTTCATTTGTTTCGGATGTTCCTGATGGAGAATTGGCTTCAGGTTCTAGATCAGGTTGATCTTGAGACTGGCTTTGATTTTCACTGGGGGTATTATTGGTATTGTCTGGATTATTAATGTTATGTGTTATCGGGGATTGCTGGGAAATGTCGGAGTGGAACTGTGCATTTCTGGCAATTGGATTATTGAATGATGGTTCTGGGGTTGATGATTCTTCACTTTCCATTGGAATCTGATTCACTTCATTGGAACACACAGGACGGACATGTTCCAGGGCTCTTCGATAGATTTTTCCGGCATGAGTGGCCCATACAGAGTTCTTATCTTCTTGGTTGATTACTTTAAGGGGACCAAACCAATACCCATTAGTTCTGGCTGGTTGCCACATCATGACCCACTCCCCGGGACGATATGCATCACGGTCTGGTCGTGACCGTCGCTGGATGGCTCGCCTCAATGCCATGTCATTATCGGCCCGGTGAAATGCTACTCTGGCTTTTTCCCTGAGCTCCAAGTTGCGTCGAAAGCTGATTCCCTGGGCATCATCACGGTCTGCACTCGCCATAGAAGGCTCGTGTTCACAGCTGGTCAGTGAGCCCGGAATCCTTGAGCTTTTGCCGATAACCAAGACTTCAGGGGAATATCCTTTACGAATACTCAGTGTGTTCTTTGCATGGGTGCTCTGGACAAGAGCTTGTTGCAACTCAAGATAGCTTTGTATTGGTATCTCGTGATCGATTTTGTCGAGCATACTTTGTATGATATGTCCATGTCTTTCGCACCTTCCATTTTGCCAGTGAGCATGTGGCGCCGTTGTTATGGCTTTCACATCATGTCTTTGAAGGAAATTGGTGAATGTCACACTTGTGAACTCGGTGGCTGAATCTGTTACCATGGTATTTGGTGGGCCCGCCCATTGGACCCAACCTTCCAGAACGCACTGTACAGCTTGTTCGGCGGCTCTGCAGGGAGCTGGCATAGCTACGTGAAAGTTGGTGGCTTGATCAATGATGTGGTAAAAGTGAAAACTCTTGCCTGTTTTGTTGGTCCATGTGATTCCATCAATGAAAATCTTATCATTGAAATCCAATTCTGACTTGAAGGTGCTGGGTCTGGCAACTTTAGGTTTCTGGTGAGCTGCACATGTCGAACATTTCATGTCAAACACTGCCTGTGTCAACTCCGGTCTGGCTCCTTGAGATCGCAAAACAGCGCTTAGCTGCTCAGGACTTGGATGGCACAAATTTTGATGTGCCCGCCTCAACATTGCCTGCTCTTCGCGAGGCAAAGCATTGAACCTGTTTCCTATGACAGGGGACTCTGGCAACTGCATTGGGATTGTTGAGTCTTGCGGTGACCTTTCAGGGTCTGTTGCAACAGAACGGTGCATGTTTGATGTCTTTTCGGGTTCTGGGATCGGCCTCTCGCCTGATCCGTTCACTTCTATTTCACATCCTTCGGTCACCGGCAGCTCTGGGATTGGCGCAGTTGGTTCCATCCGGGAACCAAGAGTCGGCTTTGCCTCCTCTGCAGGACAGCTTTTGGGTGCGTGCAAAGGCAACACTGGATTGGCCGCAAAGACAGTGATATTCACTCGGCATGGTTTTGACTTTCGGATTACCTGACGTTTGGCAAGCTCATCATATTTTTCCCATTCATCCAGAATGATGCTACCGGTGCTTCTGAGTTTCATGATTGATCTACGACATGGAGCTTCTCGGGAACTTATGGTGCTTGGTGGTGCCATGGTGCGTTCGGTTCCTTTACAAGCTATGATTTCATGAATGATTTTCTCGGGCATCAGTTCCTGGATGAGCTGCAATACCTTCGTGTGCAAAAGACTTTTCTTTCCTACCCGCGGCAGCTGAGTCTCTGCGGCATCTACGATGGTCTGCAGTTTTGGATCGTTCATGCTCTTTCCCAACAGTGAGGTTTCCGTTTGTTCAGTCTGTTTGACTCTGCGACGCTTGGACAACGTCGAGCTGGCAGGGCTGCTGAGTGACCTGTCTTCGGCCGATGCCTTACATTTTCTCGGAACCAAGGTTTTCTGCCTCTTGGCTGAACGATCACTGACGGCATTTGCATGGCTGATTGTGCACCACATGTCAAAGGCTGTGAGTGCTGGATCTGTGAGACTTCCAACTGGTTTTTCAATAGGAAAACTCGCTTTCATCATGTTCTTGGCTACCAGTCTTGCAAATTTCCGTGAGTAATTCTCTGAAAACTTCGACCTCAAAACTCGCTGGCCATGCACACTTGTGGATCCCTCGGTGGGTTGATGTTCATGTTCACCATGACATCTCTGAAAGTTCAAAGCTTCATACATCTCTTGGGATGAGGACATGATGTGCATGCTCTTTCGCATGTGCTTTAGGTTGACTGGGTCTTGAAGGTCTCCTGCTACACACATGTCAGGACGGGCATGAAGCATGTATTGATTCAACTCGTTCAAGTATGGTAGATACATCATGTGGGACCCTCGTGGTTGTTCCCAGTGTGCATGTCGCTTGACTCGATGCTGGTGCCTGCACAAAACCAGACACAGAGCGACCTGGATGAGCATTTCAAACCGTTCGGCTTGGATCCGCTCCCACAGTTCTTCAGATTTGTACTGGTTCAGATTGGACCACTGTGACCATGGTTTGCAAACTGGGCTCATCCAAACATGTTTTGGTCTGTGACGGCTCAAGGCAGTGAACAGCTTGCGGCGACCCTCAGTGGTATGAAGATTACCTTGGGCAAGGCCAAATCTAAGAGCTGTGCCCTTCAGGCTTTGAACTTGTTCGGTGAGTTTGCTCTCGGGGCTGCAGAAAACTTCAAACAAATCATATGCTTTTCCCATGGCGGTTGTATTGGCTTTACAAACTTCAAGTTCCTTTTCCATGCTGGCCACAAGACTCCAAAACCGACGTCTTTCATGATTTGGCAAGCTTTCACAAAATTGATCAATCTCACCTGCCTGCAAAGCCCAGTTGCGGCCATCTTCATCTGATGAGCTCAGTGGTCCAGTGGATCGTTCCAAGGGTCGTCGAACTCGCCCACCATCGGAATCACTGGCATCTCGCCCTCGGTGGCATTGCCCGTCGGAATGTTGGGGGTCAGGTAGACCAGGATCTGATTCAGGGCATTTTCCAGGTTTCCCATACGCTCCTGGATTTGATCCACTCGAGAGCTTGTGGCCTCGTCCACAATCCATGGGCTGTCCGGCTCCGGTGTCGACCCACGGGCCGGCTGGCTCTTGGCTTTGGCCCAGAGCGCCTTGGGTGCTGGCTTGGCTCTTGGTTGGACAGGCATTTGTGGTCCTTCTTCTCCGTTCTCCAAACTTTCGATCTTCAGTTTGATGTACCTGATCATCTTCCGATGTTCGAGACCCCGGCTCTGCTCGTAGTGGAGGAGAAACCATCGGATCCAGTCTGGGGCAGAACTCCATACTTCCTCGTACGTTTTGCCACTGTGAGCCTTTCCGAAGGAAACTTTCTCGGCCTTCAGAGCATCCAGTGTCAAGTGATCCAGTGACTCCAGTTCTTGAGGCGGCATGGTGCTCTGGAGGAGCTGCAACCTTCTCTCCCAGTTGCTCATGGCTTTGGCAGTTTTGCGGATGGTTCGAATCAGCGAGAGGCCCGCTTTGGTCGGACAAAACCTCTGTCGGACGCTGGCATGTGATTGGCGTTTTGATACAATCATCGGAGGTTGATTGGCTTTCGGCATCGGCTGTCATTACATGTTGATTGAGGTTATTTGTTATGTCACCGTTATCATCCTTTTCTTGGAAATTATTTGACCTGTGTACCTGTGGACCTTGATCTGATGGCACTTGCATGTGAACATTCTGGCTGTGGCACTCTGTATTGATCGGTGTTTGCTCTTTCGGCTCGTTGAAACTGACGTGCAATTGATCTGGCTTCACTGCATTTTGGATCTTTTCCTGGCTTTCCTGTGCAAAAGTCTCTGCAACTGGCTGTAAAACTGAGAACGGAGGCTGCACTTTCAACAACAAGTTCATGTCGATCAAATACAATCCTTTCTCGGACCGTTTCAACGGTACCTCAGTGTGATGCTTTGGCAACACCAACTTGTGATTTCCTGTGTCAACCAATGCCCCCAGTGCTCGCAAAAGTGTATTTGAAATGAGGAAAGGTGTGGCTCCTGGCACAATTGCAATTTTTAACTGCAGGCCACACACGGGGACTACCGTCGCATGCTCTGATTTCAATGTTCCTTGGTTTCCAAATCTAAATACAACTTCACTTCACATGAACAACGCTTGATGAGATTTCGGACACTTGGTTGAACATGTTGTAGGAAGCTTGAAACATGATTGCTACCCATGACTGTTTTGGTGGCCCCGGTATCCAGTATCCCCCATGTGTCATGAGATGCGAAAAAGGCTTCTGCTTCACATTGGTGCATTGATGGCATTGGGCTCTTCGGCATTGCCACCTTTGGTTGGTGGACTTCAGTTGAGTCCAGGGCATTGCACTGTCGATCTGTGGGAACCAAATTTACTTTACAGGGCTTGGCTGGACAGCGGACATTCACTTCAGGGCTACTCAGCTGGCGCTGGGCATTGAGCTTGGACACTCGGTCTTCAATCCTGTTCACAAGTGACGCAACCATGGAATTAGATCCCTTATTACCCTTAATATGGTTCCTAATTCTCACCCTGGCATCCCTCATGCTATGGCTTGAAACTTTGTGCACCTGGCTTATTGTACCCTGATTTGAAAAAACTGACTGTACAAAACACATTTCGGTGCTCGTGGTGGTGTCCTGGTTGGTCGAAGGGACTTCCGGCAGCATGAGAAATTCGGTCGACATCACATCTTCTTGCAACTGACTGGTGCTTGCCATCGAAAGCGTCACTGGGGCTGACGCGGCACTTTGTGATGCTTGTCCACGGCTGGGACACTCACTTTTCCAATGGCCCTTTTTTCCGCAAAGGCGGCAGTTGCTCTCCAGAATTCTCTGCTGAAGGGTCTTTTTGTGACCCCACTGGAACTTCCCTTGTCCTTTTCCCTTTTGATGCTTCCCTTTTCCCTTGGTCAGTGGCCAAAATCCTCTAGACCTGTACTTCTCACTCAGCTTTCTCCTGGCTTCTATTGTGGAATAAGCCGATGCGAGGTCCTCGTCGGCCTGGATGATCTCAGTCGCTGCGGTCTCGAAGTCGGCCACGAACACGGCGTCTTCGTCACCTTCATTCATGAGGCCTTCGATGAATTCATCTTCGGCCCACTCATCATGATATGTCACATGAGCATGTTCTTCACTTTCTGGATGTTGTTCCGTATCTTCCAAACACATAGCAGACTGATCATATACCTTTGTTTTATTCACTTTCTTGAGGCTACTACCAGTCATCTCTTGGAAAAACGACGCTCCCAACATTCTGACGGCTTCTCGAACCTTGGCCATGGTGAGTTTTCCTTCTAAGGAATTGTCACTGTCCAGAATCACTCGCTTTTTCTCCTCCTGCGTCAGCATTGACCCTCTGAGAGTCACGTATGCCTGTAGGTCTTCAAGCAGCAGTTTCTGAGTGAGCAATTTTGTCCAAAGAATGTCAGCTCGGGCAAGGTAACTGTCATGTGATTCATCTCCTTGTTGATTGCATTGAAACAGGGCTTTCTCTGCGTCGGCGTAACGCCGTTCCAGTCCAATTTGGCCCCAATGGCCACCCAGCAGTTCGATCAACCGCTTGATCCCTTTTTCCTCATTCACACAAAGCTCTTCATGATGGAGTTGCAGTTTTGCAAATGCAGACCCTGACGTATTCAAGATAAGCCTTGTAATCAATTCAGAAATCTTGGATGCCGGCCAAACTGAGAACACTAATTGAACCTTCTGTTGATACACCTGCATGTCATCCTTGCTCGGATCAAAACTGGGGACTGGGAAGGCGAGTTGGCTTGATAAGCCTGTATTGGCCTGTTCCGTCCCTGTTGCACCATCGCTTCCAGACGGCATTGGACTTGACCTCTGTGAGCTCCCTTAGATCGCAGTGATCTTTACCAACACCAAAGGTAGCTTTCACCTGGATGCCCCTGGCCAAATCCGCCAGGGGCTCCGCTACCAATATGAATTGGGTAGCGCCACCTGGGGATGTATTTGAAAGAACCCTGTCTCTCCCAACCGAATCTGCGACCTCGCAGCTTGTTTTGTCCTCCAACGTACGTGCGTCCCTCGCACAATCCAATGGCTGTCCACAGCCACAAGTAGCACACCAGAATGGCTGCAAGGAGTTGCTGAAACCCACCCACCACAGACACCGTTGGCTCCCTGAGCCCCAAATCCTACAGGATATCAGGTGTTACTGGACCTGGCTGGAAATTGGCTTCGATGGGAGCCTGCAAGTGAAAGGACATGTGGAAATGAGCTCATTCACAATACGTATATATATATATACATACACGTATATTATATTGTATATATATATATGTATTGGTTAAATCTACTGTCCGCTGCTTGCTATGTTCACTGCTGTTCACTTTTCAAAAATTAGACATATGCAACGTCCACCGAGCCAACTCCACAGGCACCTGCGTGTTGTCACTCCACTTGTAGTGTGTGTCTTGATCCAAGTCGGTGTATCCAATCCACGCGCTTAAGCCGCCCGTCCTTGGATCAGTCAATTTGCCAGCACCCATCAGGAGAATAGAAAAGTAAACTCCTACTATAATATAACATACACAATGTATGTATGTATGTACGTACGTACGTACGTATGTAATGTATGTAATGTATGTAATGTATGTAATGTATGTAATGTATGTAATGTATGTAATGTATGTAATGTATGTAATGTATGTAATGTATGTAATGTATGTAATGTATGTAATGT
>Ga0126342_10019859_pt1 | contig 11363 bp, 7 predicted proteins | sample Cyp1metagenome_FD_92528 | JGI IMG/M metagenome (GOLD analysis project Ga0126342, IMG submission 92528) | Coral microbial communities from Lord Howe Island, Old Settlement Bay, Australia - Cyphastrea 1 metagenome | ecosystem: Host-associated > Invertebrates > Cnidaria > Coral ... | reverse complement strand
ATATAGATATATAGATATATAGATATATAGATATATAGATATATAGATATATAGATATATAGATATAGAGATATAGATATATATATAATTATACATACTGTATAAAAAATGTAACTAATACCTACGTTCGGTATATGGGGAAGGGCTACTGATCAACTTCCCAATTCCTACCAGGGCACTGCCCAGCTCAAATCGTGCAGGCGGGTTTGCAGGTCCGCCTGCGTCTGGGTTTGGCCGGGAAACTCCGCCACTTCAACCAATTCTGGGAAAGTCAGGGGATGGGCGTGGATGAAAATCGGGGAAAAGAAATAAGACAAACCAACAGGAAATATGATGACTCTCGCCTTGGTGCTGCAAGATGCTGCAAGTATCCGAGAAGATGTTTGGATCCAGAAATAAAGAATCCCAAATGCAGTTTGAGAAGGTTTTGGGAACTGTAGGGTTCTCTCCCCTTTCGGGCAACCCCATTTTCAGACAAACAAACCAGCTACTGACCAAAAATTAAGATTTTGAGTGTGCCTGAAAATCAACTGTGACTCCACAAAATGTCCAAACAAAAATAGCTACCAAACCCAACATTCACCAAGATTTACCGAATCTGCCACTGGTGAATGTCTCAATTTGCCACGAGCCTCATGTCTCAGTTGCCAAACATATAGAAGTTTCAAGGGATTGAAACACTGCTCTGAAGACTCACCCGATTCTGGACCCCGATGCGGGACCTCAGCAGCCACACCTGAGGCTCAGGTGGAAAACCATACAGTTTGTTGATGGATCAATACTCATCGCCATGATTTTTGTTACCCATGAAATTATCCCATAAGACATGTTGTTTAAAAAAGGTTAACCCTGGAGTTCAAAACGTCATTTTTTAGCAAACATGTTGAATCTGCTGTGACCAGATCTTGCAAGTTCCATCACCGGATTCATCCAAGGCACCAGAAAGTGATAGTATGCAGAGACGCGTCAAGCAAACCTCAGTCAGCAAGCAAACCTTGATAAAATTCAGTTTCAAACAATGTCCGTGGTTTGACATGTTGTTTGTCGAATCCGAATCATTATCATTATCATTATGATTATCATTATCATTATCATTATCATTATCTGAATCTCTTCAAGTTGAAGGCATCCATTTTGTTCGCCTCTCCTGAAATAAAAACACAGTACGTGATCAAAGTGCGTCAGCACCATGGACCCAGGCCCAAAACATCACTTACATTTTAGGGCCGACCGCGCAACATTTGTCACAACCATCACAATGATGCCCCTTCAATTACAGGTCGGAAATTGACACGTGTTGCCGATTGCGAAACATTTGAAAACAATGCGCATTGTTTGCAACAATTGTTCGGTGAATACTAAGCAACTGGCTTGTAAGGTAGCAAAACGAATCATGGTCGCGCCAATCTGGATCGTCTGTATCGATTGGTTTTGCAATGCATTGACACTGAAACTTTGAATTTGCCCGATTTCCCGGTCTGAAGATCACTAACAAGTGCATTTTTGTTGACAGAAAAGGCTGTGGTCTCCTTTGTCTTCCCTGATACGAGGCCATAGCCTTTTTGCCGCGTGTTTGTGGCAGTTTTCCACCCAAAAAAATTGTTCCTGCTTTGCCGCAATCAGGATTGTATGGTTGCATCCCACACAATAAATAGAAGGTTTCCAAAAAAAACGGCTGCGATCACACCATCACAAAATGAACAATGTATATAAATTAAAATGTGAAAAATGGGTACACAAAAAGTGGGGGGGGTGCCATCAGTAATGGAAGGTACTAGCTAGGTAGGCAGTTCCCTCCCAAAACCCTCCCTATGGTGTGGGTGGGTGGGCTAAAAAATTGTTCCAACCCAAAGGTTTGGTCCACTAAATGTTGTGGTATATAACAACATTGTCATTTCATGTTTTTCCAAAAGCCGGGAAAAACCAAGTAGGGATTCAGACATCCAAAGTGGGAATGTTTCCAAAAAACCGAGAAAACATCCTCAAGAAGTGTTTGTACAATTTTTACCCAAGTTAGTGAAAAACTTGGACAGTGGAAAAGGGCACCATTTTTCAGATTGTGCGACTTGTTTGTATTTACACTGAGTTTGTGAGGGTTTGCAGTTTGCATTCACAAACTTCCGAGTATACACTTTGGTAAATTTCCGCCAAGGGCGTGACACGCAAGAGTGCGATTATGCTAAGGACAAGGCGCTGCAGGAGCGTAACAAGATGTTCAAGAGGCACCGGGGAGGAACACAAGACCAACCGGGCAAGAGTCAAGACCGGACTCAGCCAAGAGAGTTTTACCTACCAAATACACAGTCGCAACACGTCGCGAATGCGTGACGGAAGAGCAGGCAACATCATTTGGTTTTGTGCCACATGGTTATGCATGAAATTTCCGCATCATCCCAGCATCGAAATCGGGAGAAAACATACATGTTCCCTTTTGATTGTAAGATCCCCCTTATAAAATGGGAATCACGATAGGTAAAATGGCAATTTCCTTTTGCAGCACGGCATTAGGAAACCACTGAATGGCAGTTCAACGACGCAATTATATATATATATATATATTAAAAAAAACTGACAATGTTTTAATCATTACAGGACCCATCATTTTAATCATTTTATAAGGAAACATTTTTGTTCACAAGGAAATTAATGGTTTTGATGGAATTGCCGTTTTATAAGATTTTGAGGTCATTTTAAAGGCAAAAACATGAAAAAAATGGAAAACCAAATTTATCCGGGTATGTTTTTCTCAGTTTTTGCTGGTAATGCCGCAATTTTCAAAAGAAATGGACGCACTCAAAATAAGGTCTACCTTTAAAAATTATAAACAATCCGAAGTGAAAAAAAACTTATAAAATGGCAATTGGTTTTGGAGGAATAATAAGCAAAATATAAAAATCCATAATAACATGAAAGATCAATAGTTTGATCCTTATAAAATGACACATCAAAGTCATGTTTTCTGTTAAAACCTGGGCGGCGGTCTCCCTCAGATAAAATGATAATCATACGTTGAAGGATGACATGACGTTATTTGCATCTTATAATTACATAATACTACATATGACTGCTATTTACATCTATATGCATCATTATGCATCTATAATGATCATCCATATACGGTTATAAATTATATTTGTTATAAACAACAAAATCCTGGGCAAACATTGTGTTCTGTTCTCTTGCAATTTATGTTGCGTTTTATCAGCAAAATTGACGGTCTCAATAATTTTGATTTGCTTTGAATTTTGAACAATTGTTGTTGGAACCTGCGGTTCCGCAACCCCTATCTAAAATGCAGATCATGATGAGTCCGTACGGAGGATCGGAGACAATCCACCAGTATCTATTTTTCCTCCGGGTATGGCCGCTGATGCTCGAAGCACGGTCCGTGATCGCAAGTCAAAACACAATGAGAGACCAAAGTCTCAGCAGCGACAACACTCTTGCAGTGAGATTGGTCACCCTGGGTGTCAAAATGAATACACAACCAGAAACAAGCAAACAGGCCAGCAGACGCGTCACACTTCCCCCAGCCAGAAGTGTGTCTCCCTTCACAAAGACAACAACAAAGAAAACAACAGCGAACGGGGCCAGGGCCCAAAAACAAACAATCACTCACCCAGGCGACAGGTGTAGAAGGACTTTGACTTTGCCTTCTGTCACTTGCTGTCATGAATTGTCAATCAAGAAATCGCACAGCGAAGGCAAACAAAGAGCCAACACCAAAAACGACAGCAAAAGAAATCGAGGTCCAAAATCTCTCTAAAATCCTGAAAAACTCAAACCGCTTTGGGTTCACTGAATTAGTCCGGCACCCAGAGTCCTCTCAGAATCCGCTCAGATGTGATTTTCCAGATCATCTTATCTCTGTGCAAATTCGCTATACAACATTTGCATAAATAAGCACGGGGAGCCCCCCAGGGGCCCCCGGCAGGGACAAGAGGAAGGCAGCTCATGTTCTAGCTCTGCAACGGGCCAGGTTATGAAGGTGAAATACGTTTGGCTGGAAGCCAATTACCATGCAGAGAGAACTTACTGATGTCTTCGCATCGCATGAAAAGCCGTCAAACAAGATGCACTCGCAAAAAGCAATGTGTTCAGCCCATCTCATCATCTGTTCGAATGCCGTGGTGACCAAACATCGGGACCAATAGGAAAGGCATTTCACAGGATAGCTTCCATAACATCCGAAGTCTCTCTCATATGCACACCTTACTGCCATGATCCTGTTCCGCTAATGGAGGAGGCCCTGACGCTGCCTCATCAGAAGCCGAGATTCCGTTCTGCATAGAGAGCTGTCGGATGTTTTCGCATCATCAAAAGAACAGCAATCATGTATACGATCCTCCAATTTCTTGGGTGTCCGCTGAGGTCAAAACTCTGTACCGGTAGGCAGTAGCCAACGCAGTTGCAGCCAAAAGGGGTGCTCCACGGGGTGCGTGACAGCAGCGGCGCACTGAGAGATTCAACGGTGGGACTCGGGCTTTGCCGAGCAACCAGGAGGCAGCACCACCGGATCACTACCAGCCCATGTACGCGGCTGTGTCCACAGTGGGGGCGCCGTTAGTTGTCCCATTGTGCCCACCCCAGAAGGTTCCTACAAGAGACAAATACGTGCAAAGGAAGTGACAGAGCCATTCAAAGAAGTAGGAAACAGATGTGAGCACAACAGCAAGTAACAGCACCCAAGAGGAAAAAAGGCTCCGGTTTGGCCGTCGTTGCGCTGTGGCACGGTCCTTTCCTATGAAACCAAGTAGATGCAAATGACCAGTATGATCTGCAGACACATTGGTTGAATTAAAGTCAAAAAACTGCAAATAAATGAGTCGCCAGGAAAACCAAGAAAAACCAGTCATCAGAAGAACCGACAAAGAAGAGGACGAGGCACACTTCCCCGAGCAAGAAGTGTGTCTCCTCAAGTCAAGACAACACAGAGAAAACAACAAAGGAACGGGGCCGGGACCCAACACAAAAAACCACTTTCCAGGTGACTTCTGGCAATGAGTTGTCTACCTACCGCCATATACTGTCATTAAAAGTTGTGTGAGACATAAGCTAAGCCGCTTATGCAGTCAGAGCAAGGACAAGTGGAAACTGAGCAGAAAACCCGTAGCGCAGGTCCTCCTTGGTATTTGCTCCTTTTCTTTCCTTGAAAGAGTTAGGAACTGGATGCCCACTGTCGCTGACAGAGAAATGACGCAGAGATGCCACCATCTGCTCTGCCCATTGGCCAACAGATTACACCCTCCTTAGGGGCTGGTATCTGAGCAGCGATGTCGAAACGTTTACGAACGAAGCCTGCACACGCACGAGAGCAAACCAAATGTTCAAGGGTCTGAACATTGATCTGAATGAGTTTGCACAACGGGCCTTCCAAAATCGACCGCGCACATACGCGCCACTGGACCTTCAAAGCCAATGGCAGAACAAGCGATTCTGGACTTGCAAGGTCCGGCAGAATACTAGCCAAAGAGACATTGCTGCTCATTGTCTCCTAACGTACAAGACCATCGTAGCTGCACACGACCCTCAGATGGCGACTATTTCTGAGAACGACTTGCAAGGGCCATTTTGTCACCAACTCCACAGTTGAATGTGGAGGCTTTCGAGCCATTTTGCTCATCTTATCAGATCAACTGTCAACTGACGATGTTCCTCTTTTTTCCTTGGAATGGGCGATTAAGCTCAGCGGCTCGGTTCTTTGTACTTAATGTAAAGATGAAAAAGTGAGAAAACAAAATCCACGATGGGATCGAACTGTACAGCCGTGCTGGACCAATGAGGCAACAATAAAAACCATGAGCAACCAACAAACAAAGGGACAAAGAAACCAGAAAAGCAAGCGCATATTTTTTTCTCTCGGAGTGCGGCCGATTCAGCTCAAAGGCTCGGTCCAGAAAACATTTCTAAGTAAAGTAAAAGAAGGTACAGAGAAATTCTGATTCAGATCTGTCGAAACTGTACAAAACCTACCGGTGGCATAAAGCAAACAACACTCTCAAAAGCGTCGGGGGGAAGAAGTGCACATCCCCCCCTCAGATATGCGTATCTTCCCACGCAGAAAAACAAACAACAAAGCAGAAACCGAAAGGGGCCAGAGCCCAAACACCAACAAACACAGCACAGCCACCTAGGCATCAATGAGAAAATACCCTGGATGCCAATCCAGAATATGCACATCAAACGAATTCAGAGAACCCTAGTAAAAGAGGGTGATACAGTGACTACACAGGGGTCCTACGTAAAAACTCAGCTGTACAAAGCCAATGGAAAGTCTCACAGATTCCTCTCAGTAGGCCTAGTCCAAGTCATCATGACGTTCTTCATCATCTGAGTCAGAGAGACCACGTACTCAGGCCACTAGCGTAGAGTGCTCATCACAACGATACTCCAACGCAGGTCAGGGGCCCGCAAAGGGAGCGGCCCAATCCAGGGGGCAACGGGTTCATCTCAGAGAGTAGATCTCGACTGATAGTCCGGAACTTCGCAGCCCTTCCACAAGTAGGAACCACCATGCAGATAGTAATTGTGCACCAACACAGGGAAGGGTTCACAGTGTGGAGACACCCACACAACCCCTCCTGGGGCATGCCAGGTAGAGCAAGGTACCAGGCTGCAACAGATGGCACACTTCGCATCCCCTGGCAGATAGGACGCCAGATAAGGAAGGGCAGCTCATGGGCATCCCTCTAAAGATATTGCCATGCATCAGAAAAGCGTCAGCAATCAGTGATTCAGTCCACTTTCCAAGGACTTCGCATCAGTAAGGGGACCGCCACCCAAGCTGACGTAGCAAAAGGGGTGTAGGTAACGGGCTACAAACGAATTCATAATACAATAGAGCGTGATGGCGAACAGGGACATCGTCATCAAAACGCCTGGCCGTGGGCAGATCCAGATTATCGGAACACTGCAAGACCATGTGAGCAGACTTTGCTGCACTGAGAGATACCGGGCGCACTTTGCAAGAGCAGTGACCAGGGCCAGGCTCTGTTGGGTCACCGTCAGTTCCATGGCACGGGCCGGCTACGGGGGCACCCCAACCAGCCAGCACCCGTCCCCAGCAGGCACCACAAAATCAACAGCACCCACCCAATAAACACGAAAAAAGAGGGCCTAAGTATTGTCCAGACAAATCAAATGAATGCTATACAGAACCGACTTGACCAATCCAGGGACAAGAAGGCACTGTCGCATAACATGACATGCATGGCGTTTCCACTGCAAAGAGAGGAAAGTTCCTTAGTGGGACGCCTCAGTGAAGACCATGCAGGGCTCCTCAAGGGAAACGCATAACCAAAAGGATCCAACGAATTAGGATACCAACTGGACATTGTCGACCCAACAAACAAAAATAGGGGGGACAATCCAACCCAGTGAAAAGATTCCGCCGTCAAGGCTCATGCAACTCTGGGCCCGTCGCTGAGATGCCATAAGAAGAGTGGCGAACTGCGTTGGAGGGGGGAGCCAGCTATGGTGATGGGGCCACATCTAGCAATAGATGTAGGGCCGTCTCTGTTGCTAGTGGAGTCAAAACACAGCACTCGATATGGTGTAGAGGGAGAGATCCCCCTTTGGTGCCATATTTTGCAACTGCGGCAACAACCACAACGACACAATCAACGGATGCTGCGGGGACACGAATCAGTGTCTACCTACTTATGGGGCAAACTATGACAGGGCCACCCACACCAACCTGACCAGGGTACCGTGCAATATGATGTATACAGCACAGGCACACTGGGAGACTCGCAACAAGGCCAGCACAACAACACACAAAATGCGCCGAGGAGGCAAGATAGGGCGTCGCTGGACCATCACCAACCGAGGAGGCAGCCTTCGCAGGGGGCATAAGGGGGCAGGCAAAGAAACGCAGGTGCAGGGGGCACATCGGGCAGTCCGGAGACCAGAGGACAAAGGGAGGAGGAGGGGCAGGAGGGGGAGAGGAAGGAACCCGCAGTCGGGTTGAAGGTAAGGTAACGATGACACACGTAGGAGGAGACAGCTCTGGCAACAAGAAGGCACCCTCAGCGGGCCAGCAACCTGAGATCAGCCTACTGGGTTTAATTCGGAGGTACAATCAGAGAGCAGAAGGAAGGACACAGTGCAGACGTGACCAATCCAGTGACAAGTAAGCACCGAGAAACGAAAAACAAAAAGGTACCGGTACCGGGTTGAAAACCTGTACTCGTAGCCGATCAAGGCAAGAAATTACAACTGGGCACGATTATCCATGCAGGAAGTCTGGGCCCCGCACTGTGGACCAACCGAACAAAAGCAGAACAACCACAACAACAACAACAACAACAACAACAACCACCACCACCAACAACAACAACAACAACAGGACAACAGCGACAGCAACGACAAAAACGGCATCAACAACGACAACAACAAGAACAACAACAACAACAACAACAACAACAACAACAAGAACAACAACAACAACAAGAACAACAACAAGAAGAAGAAGAACAACAACAACAACAACCAACAACCAACCACCAACAACCAACAACCACAACAACAACAACAACAACAACAACAACAACAGGCAAACGGGCACAGTCCGAAATGCCTTGTAAGACGCTGGGCAAGTGTTGAATAATTTCTTCCGCTACTAGGGAGGCCCTTTTGAGCGAAGCCGGTTTTGAGAAGCTTTTCCGGACGCAGAATTGGGTCCGTCGGAGCAAGCTGTTTTGTAGATGATTTTGTTTCTTGTTGGGGCAAGCGGGGTGCATATCGGTTGCTGCTTGAACCCAGTCGAAGGATGTTGAAGGTAGCTTTTTATGATTTCGTTTCGTCTGGTGGCTTGATTGTTTGCTGCTAAAAGAAGGCGCATCAGCCTTTTGCAGCCTTAGGTGATTGCTTGAAGTGTTTCTTGCTATTGCGGAGTTTGTGGGTTTTCGCGCAGGCGGTCGGCTTCCATTTGAATGATTGTATTGAATACTTTACTGCCCCTTGTTGCCCCCCTTGCCCCTCGAGACTCCAACCAAAGTTTTCAGCCCAGAAAGAACATGAATTATGATTTTTCAGTCAATCTCGTTATTAATTAATAGTATTAATTTAAAACGAGATGGAGTAAGAATCCGCTTCGGGAAAGATGTGGAAAGGTGAAGTATTGAAGGCTTTCTTTCTCCGCCATGGTTTCGATATCGTGTCAATACATTGGGTAATTGAATTAACATACCACGGAGTAGCGGAGTAGCGCGGAGTAGCGACGGATTGGTGAATGTTGCCTGCATTCATCCGCGTCGTCCGATGCCGTGGAAATTCGGTTGCAGAGGCATTGCGAGATGATGCAAGATGATGTTGCCGAGCTGCTGAGTTGTTACCGAGCTTTGTTAACATTTTCTTTGAGCAACAAGAAACAGGAGAGCCAAGACAGATAAGAGAACAAACGAATTCAGGGACAAACCAACCTCCAACAGACACGCGGAGGGAGGAAGTCACGGTGGGGTGTGTGTGTGTGTGTCTGAAATGATCAAGGTTGGGAACGTTTGGAATTTTGAGAAACCTATGAGTAACAAACGTGGAAGGTGATATCTATGATCCAGATTTTTTTTTGGTCGGCGCCCGTTGCCTTTCGGCGGATCGCACTTGAGACTCCCGAGTGGACCAGCAGGGATTCGAACCACCACCGGCAGTCTGACAGCGCTGGCAAGACCAACGCCATACCAACTGAGCCATCGCGTCCCCTAATATATCTATGATCCAGAAGCGTTTTGGAAGCTGACTATAGCTCATATTCACTGCGTGCCCAGGCGAGGAACTTGATCAGAATTGCCGGAGCCATGGACCGGAGCCATGGACCAGGCTGCACTGCAGCAAGTTACACTGGCGCGATCCAGTGGCACTCTGTTGGACAGCCCGGGGCGCCCGTGAGCAGCAAAGCCGCACATAGATCGGGAGTTTCTTTTCGGAGTCGGTGGTTCCAGCTGGCCCACTCGGTGGGTGAGTGGAGTTTGTTCTGGATTCTTTAGCTGAACCTCTTGGCTGCGACGATGCAATACGAAGACACTTGGGAAGCACCTGAACAGTTCTGCAGGTTACTTTCCAACTTGGCGCCCTGTGACTGTGCACGTTCGAGAATTTGCTTTCAGTTGCGGCCGCAGGCCCGTTATTACACAATGTTTTGCTGACTCTGCATGTGTGACGGGATTTTTCTTCCGATATTTTTTTTTCCGTCCAACGCCTTCATGGCTGTACAACTATCTAAGATGCAGCCAAGTTGGCGGAACTCTGACGATCCATACTGCAAGATCAACTCGCACGCAGGGTATTCTGCAATCGGCGGGCCGCTAGGCGCTCTGCTCATCAACAGTAGTGCTGCAAACCGGTGGTTTGTGTTTGTGTTTTGTTGCTTTAGATTTTTTTGCCATCCTGCATGACCACAGGCGTCTATGTAGATGACATTTTAAACTGCTTCGTCTCATGTAAGAACCGAGCCTCAGAGCGTGATCGGCCACACTGGAAGAAACAAAAGGCACCCAAGCGTTTATGCAAGCAATGAATCAGATCTGGCTTGAAAAAAGAGAAATAACATCTCTAATCTGCAGACAAATCACGAACAATCTCCGATGATCGATTCTGTTGGCAAGAGTAATGCATCGTCTAGGCATACAGAGCCTGGATAGCGCCAAGTTAGCCTCCTCAGGGGGTGGGATCTCTGCCTGAATTCGTTTTTTGTCTCAATCGACTTTCTTGGGTGTCTGGCGGCTTTGCCTGGTCGGTAGTGTATATCTGAGAGGGGCTGTAGGCCGGAGCCATGGACCAGGCTGCGCTGTAAGTCTCATTGTAATCCAGTGGTGCTCCCTGCAGAACAGCCTGGGGCGCCCGTGAGCAGCATAAGTCTGCCTGCATGGTTCGTTCTTTAGTGGACGCGAATCAGTGACTCTGCAGTCAGTCCACTCTGCGGGTGAGTGGTACTTGTTTTGGATGACACTGCTGACGTCCACTTCAACACTGCAACGCACTGCAGGTCTTTCACATCCTGAAATGTCCTAAACAGTTCTGCGGTTGGCCCTTGTAACGCACTTGCAGCAACTAGAGATTACCACTGGCTGAGCTCGAGTACTTGTTCAGATGCTAACGAAGGCAGGCACGATGCGTTGATTTCCATGTTTCACTGAAGGTCGTTTTTTTTTCCCGTCCAACGCCGTATGGCTTCCGCCAGGTCGTTCAACATGTTTCAAAGCATGTTGCATATGGGATTAATTGATTAATTAAGTCATGCAAAGGCCGATGCTGTAATGGCCGCAAAAGTAAACTGGTAGAGGACCGATACATAGTCCAATGTACTGTCACGTTCATCAAAAACGAAGCACGAAGAAACAAAAGCACAAACAACACCAAAAACCCTT
>Ga0126342_10019858_pt1 | contig 11363 bp, 15 predicted proteins | sample Cyp1metagenome_FD_92528 | JGI IMG/M metagenome (GOLD analysis project Ga0126342, IMG submission 92528) | Coral microbial communities from Lord Howe Island, Old Settlement Bay, Australia - Cyphastrea 1 metagenome | ecosystem: Host-associated > Invertebrates > Cnidaria > Coral ... | reverse complement strand
TATATATATAAATGCACCCCACCACATATGTACATATATGGACTTATAGGCTAAATTTATTAAGGCTTTATAAAGTCGAAGCTTCTGCCCTCAACCAAGGTCGCTCCAAGGCACGGACATTTCGACCGTCTTGGATGAGATTTCGGAGCCTGGGGAGTCAGCCTGTGGGGCCGCAGCCGGAGTGATGAGTGCAGGCAGCCCGTGTCTGCTTTTGAAAAAACATTTAGAAACGTAAAAAAAAACATGTATATATATATGGTCCCTTTTCATAGCTGCTTCACAGAAAAATTGAATTTGGGCCTGGGGAAATTCAAAAGGCAACCAATCAAATTATGTATATATATACATACATATGATGAAAAAAAGAAAGTGGTGGCAAATATGTTTATTTTTTTCCATGTGAAACTGGGCTTTGAAGGTGATGGTGCGCCGACATATGTCTTAGAGTCTTTGCCAATGGCCACTGACAATGCTGAGACGCAGCTTTTGGTACCAACGGAAGAATACCTGAACACCAATGACATGAAAGAACTCCTTGCCAAAGAGAATGTTCTTGATGGGCATCCAGTACCGGGGTCAGCGAGTGTTGAGGAGCATGAGGTAAAAGGGCTTCAAAACAACTAAAATTTGTGTTCCCGTTTCAAAACTTATGTTCAACACTGTTCAACACCATATGTTTTCGTTCCCCTTCAACCGTAGATGTGGACTATAATCCCCTTGGTGACTTCATTGACAAACATTGCTGATGAAATTGTTTGCCCCCATTCAGGTTGTGGAGAAGGAGTGCCCACCTAATGATCTACCACCAGAGGTTCCCAGCCATCCTGCTGTCACCCGACGTGCCCAGTTCCGCATCAAGAAGAAAATCAAGGATGAGAAAGCCGCCAAGAAAGGAAAAGGCAAGGGGGGGGCCGCAGGCAATAGCAAGAAAAAAGGCAATGGAAAGGGAACTGGTAGTGCCAAAGGAAAAGGCAAGGGAAAGAAGGGAAAGACGGCCAAGAAGAAAAGTCCTAGCAAGAACAAGCGCTACAACCGAATGAAGAGAATGAATTCCAAGATGCAGGCAACCACAGCCAAGAAAAAACAAAAGGTTGCCGTTCCTGAGACGGAAACCAAGAAAAGAAAGAAAGCAACTGAGGAATCAGCAGCCAGCACGGAAAAGAAATCTAGGAAACGCACCCGAACCCAGCAAGCCTCTGCAGCACCTGGGAAGGTTGATCCCGACCTCAAGGATCAACTGTCATTGGTGCTGAAGGATTGTGGGGGGGGTGTCAATTGCACTGCCGATTGCCATGCCTTCACCATGCCCAAGGTTGAAGGTGTGATCTGGAGCGTTTATTGGAAGGCAAATGGTGTTGGGGTTGTCTTGGACCCTGCATATCTAGAGAGATACCAGCCCCCTGAAAAAAATTCTCGCAAACCCAAGTGGAAGCACAGTGCTCACTTTGGCATTGGTACTTGCACGGAGTGCAACCTTCTGTGTGCCAACAAGTGGGTTTCTTGACTCAATTTGTGAAGCAAAACACCATAACATATATGCATATACACCCAATGAGATGTTGTAAGGGTTTGACATGATGTGTTACATGGGCATGTATATTTCTTTCAGATATATCGATGTATACAACAAAATGCAAATGCAGTGTATCCATGCCATGCATCTTCCCACACCCAGGTTGAAAAGCTTTGGGAGCTTGCCGATGAGAATTGGATCGTGAGGCCCAAACATGAGGCCATGATTGCATACGAACGAGATCTCAAAGCGACCTTGGCCAGCGCTTGGGCTGAAGCAGGGCAAGACTGATGTGCCAAAGAGCCATGTGGTTCATATGGGTGCAGCTTGCAAAAGTAGGTGTGAACTTTCGCACAACTTCTCCAGATTGAAATCATGTTATATATGATTGTGTTTGTTTTAAAAAATGTATCTATTCCATTTGACTATATATATATATACAGGATCTGTTTTGGTTGGACCATGCAACTTATGCCAATTTACACAATGTAAACAAGTTATATTCCAACTGGAGTGGCTGTGCGCCAAACTTCTTTGATATAGCTGTCAAATTCTATGTTTGCAAAGGGTTTCGCAATGAAACCACGTAATGCCATGCAAAGCTGTGAAAGGCTTTAAATCTGAGAGTGCGTTTCCAACAAGGCCTTTGCCACACAAGTGGCTGTGTTTGGCATGTTGGCACTGTAGATTGGATCAAATCGATGATGCTATGCGAAAAAAAAAAAAACTGCCATGCTTTGGATTGCGTTTTCAACAAACGTCTAAATAAACATATATATATACTCATGTGTTTTCACATACATATACATGTATATATATATATAATAATATGCGCAGGTTAGATGTAAATGTATATGTACATGTATTTATATATATACAGGATGAAAACGGGCATATGAAATTGTGTAAATAGTCAAGACGGTGATTTGGACCTACAATGAGTTCATGATGCCAGGACTATAGAGTGACATCAAATTATTTATATATATATATATATCTCGATATATATATATATATATATTGTATATGCAAATAAAGCTATATATATATATAGCCCAGACAGCTCCCGATGGACCTTGCTATGCTTCATGCCCATCGCCATTTACCGTCTCCACCCCGCCTCGTGCTGGCAGGTCTCCGCTGTGATGGGGCTGAAGCGGAAGGGCACGGCTGCCCTGCGGAGGGCAGTTGATGATGACTTCTTCAGGGGTCTGCCCATGCGAGTTTTGTGGGGGTAATATGCCACCGGAGATATTTGAGTTAAATACGCTTTGGTGGGTCAATGGTTATAATTTATATATATATATTTATATATAGTTGATCTGCGATGTTGGGCATTGAATCTTGATGCAGGGAATTCAATCTTATGTGTTTTATGTATTTTCATGTGCATCTGCTGCAGTACATGTTGGGTCAAGAGGTGCCATTGGTAGACTAAGCAGCCAGGGTAAAACCAATTCAGAACCCCTGGGCAGAGCAATGGCCATGGATTTAGACTATGTTGTCAAGTCCCTTCTGAAATATGGCGCCCCAAAGGCGGGCAAGTACAAAAGAATTTGATGTTGGCAAATTCATTCATATATATATATATGTTTGTTTTGGGTGGCCAATGGTGTTTTAATATATTGAAAGAAATAAAACTGTTTAAAATCATGGTTTTCGCAACAATCTTTAAATCCCAATCCACGGACATTTCCCTGTGCAGATGATGGTCCTTTGTGTGGTCCTAGTCCACTTCGCTGGGAATCTTCAACCGCTTTCACAGGCCCCCCATGTCATGAGGTGTGGTGTGGACCTGAATTTCCACATGTGCCCATATGTGGTGTCTGGGGAATGGGAAGATTATCATATACAATTCCAAGTGTGAACATGTGCCCATGTAAAGAATGTCTTTATTGACCAGCCCATGTGCATTTAGATGTTTACATATACCAATGCCCCTCATGAAAATATTGCCTTTCGATATATATATATATATATATCAGATATTATATGTGTATACAAATCCTCATTCAAATCCTCACTATGTTTTTTCGATCTGCTTGATTCACATCTAAGAATCAATCCATCAATGTGTTTTGCAACACACCTCTACATGGATATCTATATATAGTCATATTTTCAAGTTGAGGAAAAACAAAGAGCATGTATATTATATATATATATATACATGTGTCATCTGGCTGTTTCGCAGGACCTGGAGTACGTGGAATTTTTTTCAGGTGCTGGACGGGTCTTTGAGGAGATACATGCAGCAGCTTACCCATGTACGGCTGTGGACATTGAATACCTCAAGGGGATCCCACATCGAGGGAAATCAAATCCATTTGACTTCATGACCCCTGCCGGCTTTGCGTCATTTGGTGGGACATTTTATTGTGGCAATTGTGTTTTCTCCCAAGCCTTATTGGTTTTCATATATATGGTTTTGTCTCAAAATTGGGGGGTTCAATGAAGGGTCTTGAAATATTTGGTATAGGGATCCCTCCTTTGAAAACAGACCCATATTTTTTGGGGGTGGTTTTCCATCTTGATGTGTACATCTCAACATGTATATATATATATACACATATGAACACGTGTGTATATATCTATATGTGTGTTTTATGATATATGCGTGTTGAGCCTTTTGACATATATTTATAGCTTATGTGTCTATATAGCTGGTGAAAATATTTAGGGAGCCCCACCCATCCAGCATTTACAGCCGCAAACCCCATCAGCCTAGGATGGCGATCTACTTGCTGACCCAATACCGCCCTGGCAACTTCTTCGTTCTCCTAGGCATGGTGTGCAGCAGCTGGGTGCACATCAATGTTGGCACCAGCCGGCGTTCGATTCTGTTACCAGAAGGAAGAGAAGATCTGATTTACATTCAGTGGGCTAATTCAATGGCGAGTAGGACCGTTTCTGCCACACTTGTGGGGCTGGAAAAATGCAGCCTATGTGCAACATATCTTTCTATATATATATATACTGCATGGAACCAATTATTAAATATACCATGCAGTGTTTGTTAGAATGTTATATAGGATGGTAGTTATGTGGCATCCTAAACAAACACAAACATTCCCAAACATTTTAAACAAACAATTGTGCCAAAGAATCATAGGGTTGCAACAAAGGGGAATAATTTACTTAATGCCTGCAGTCGATGGCAGGACATCGCTCATATGCTTATTGGTCAGCATCTTGGGAGGAAGCTATCTAATTGAACAGCCTGGATCTTCGATTTTACCCCAATACAAACGTATTGTTTGGCTAAGTCGCCGTCTGCGAGTTTCTTGGGGACCTGCTTAGAATTGTTTTGCAATCGTTGCGTATGTATATATATATATGCATGATTTTCATATATGTATAGATATGTTTGTATATATATATAATTAAGCAAATGATAAAATATATACTTGGTTGTTTATGGGTCCATTGGTGCATTTCCCTTTGAGCTGTCTGACCGCCCAGGTCTACCGAATTGCGTGGTGGATGGGGCACTACAATTCGAAGAGCCCGAAACGTCACTTGGGACTTACAAACAATGTGTGGACGGACAAGCTCAACAAGGGGAAGTTGAGCCAGGCAGCCCGACAAAGTTTTTCCATGAGGACAGTAAACCGGACCATTTCGAAGAGTGGAAAGATTGGTTACCAAGGCAATTCAAATTTGAAGAAAACCCAGATCCTTGTTTATGATTTCATTTCGTATTGTTGTATATTTTGTTTCTTTATTTTGGACCCCCCTCAATCAATGCACATACAATGGGTGTTCATGTATGTACATGTTCCTACATATCTGCTTTCAACAGCTAAGGGAGTATCCACAACGATTTGGGGTGGAAGTCTGCAAGCTCTTACCTAAACTGAAAAGTGAAGGGGAGGGCAAGATTAGCCCCAATGAGCTTCCCACCGCTCCAGCTCATGAGCTACTTCGTGATGCTAAGTGGTTGGACTGGCCAGAGGCCAATTTAAAAGAAGTAGTGCGATATTTGTATGGTAACAAATCGCTGCGACTGCCTCCGCAGTGGAAGGAGGCTTTCCCCAGATCTATCTAATGTATATATATATATGTATAACAGCTGTTGGTGGTGGAAGCTGTTGACTGGTTGATTGGTCACCCTTGTAATTATATTTATGTATACTATGATATATATATATGTATATGTATGCATTTGTTTTGTCCACTTTGGGTCCATGGGTGGATTTGTGGAAGGCCAGCTATACTTCCAAGCAATTCGGATCTTTTCATCTTGCATATATAGTTCCTTTTTTGCAATGGTTGGACCTGGCTGCTGTAAGTCCAGTTTATGGGATATGTCACTTATATTCCCATATATCAGGAAATGTTTCAAAACAGGGGCCTGAAACTTTTTGAAGCTGCATACATCAACTGTATATACACATATATCATATATATATATGTTTCATCCCCCTTTGATTGGGCCCCCATATAGCTTTGGGAAACATGTACATGGGTATTTCTCAACAATATATTTATATGAGGGAATATGTTGGAATCACAGAACCAACAATGTATTTATATATATATATATACACATGTGTAAACATTGCACTGCCCCAGTGCCTTCCCGGTGACATGAGACAGCTAGCCCTGGTCCTCAATTCAAAGCGCCAGCTTTTGTCAGAGCAGGCCAATAAGGCCAGGCAGGCCTTGCAAGACTGCAAGGTGGCGTAAGTATAGCAAAAAGGATTATATATGTGTATACCTTCCAGGATTGGAGGTTGTGACGCTGCCCTGTGTTTTTCCATAAACACAATTGGATTACAGGTGGGTTGCGTGTGTCAAAGAACCACCATGGGCCCCACTGCAGTTACATATATGTTTTCAGGGAAACATGCCTATATACCTATATATATATGCATATGCATATATGTATGTATGTGTATATATTTATACATGCATATATAATTGTGTATATATATATGATTACACAGATTGGGGTGATCTGTGGTTATATAAGCCACACCTGCTTGTGCTTATTTCCTCAAATCCAATGCATTGATCCTCATAAGCAACCATGGGGGTGTTTTTCAATTATATGGAACATCCACCTTGTGTTTTTATGCATGGGATCTAATGGTGTAGTGGGGTCCAATCTTCTGGACTGCGGTTCCATTAATGATGTTGTTGCCATTCTTTTTTGGCGCAAGGGTTTCTATGCTTATAGTCGTTTGGAATGCCCTCAACGACTGTCAAAATGATCTGAAGCTCCCTTTTGGTCAGCTCATATAGCCCAAATTTCGCCAGAAAAGTAATTTTTTGGCCTTCATGTGCAAATTTGCCACTGCAGACCGTTCGGGGCCGTAAAAAACCGTTCGGGCACCTCAAGGACGTAAATTTCCCGTATCCGGGTCGTAAAAACATGATAGCTGGGACGTTAAAACCCGTACCCCCCTGTGACATCAGGGTCGTTAAAAACCGTTCCCAGGGGTAACCGTTCGAAGGCGTTCAAATGGCGTTCAAATGGCGTTCAGAAACCGTTCGCACTTACGTAAAATTTACGTAAAAATCATAACATTTTATATGACACCCACGGTTGATTTTGTGGTTTGCAAAATCATTTTTGGCCATGAATCATCCCAGAATGCCACTTTGAGTTTGAAAAATGTTGCATCTATGGAAGAGTCAAAAAACATGGATTTGTGATGATTTGTGGGAATGCAGTGCTGCCATTTGGTTTTTCACGAAATTTTTGGAGGGATGTCACAGCACACCCTTGAAAGCCGGGCCCACTCCTGCAACTCTCTCGTAGCGGGTGCAGAAGCCTGTGCGCGCATCGGTGGGATGCAGCTTTTCAAAGGCATGAGCCGGAATGATCTTCAGAGAAAGTTGCAGGTTGGATGTTTCAAAAACATGTAGACCCAGAAGATATTGGGTTTAATTGCTCATATCTTGTTTCAAACACATTTCTGTCAAATTGGTTCGGGATTTGATATTCATATATATATATATATATCTATATCTATATCCGTTAAGGCAATCATATAGATTATTTAGTCATAGATTACTATAAAATTATGTATATATACATATAGGCACTATAGTCACCATGTGCATATTTGTGCAGGAAACCCAGGAGCTTCTTGCAGCTGTGAAGCAGAAACGTGCTGCTCAGCCCAATACCAACGAAGTTGTCATCAAGAAGGAACCAGGAGTCCCAGCTACTGTGACCAATATAGTGAAACAAGTTCAGATTTTTGTCAGCATATATGAAATGAATATATCGTTATACAACTCCCCAATCATGTTTTTTTTTTAATATATAATTATATATATACATATATGTATAAGGCTTTAAGTGTGCTCAAAACCACTAAGATATTGAAGGGGTAAAAAAAACATCTCTCTTGAGGCTACTATGGTGGAACCAGCGCAGAAGACCCAAGCCCTCGCAGAGGCAGAGACGCAGCCTGCTGCTCCCTGGTTGGGTTATGAATACATTGTTTTATCAACCCTATATAGTTATCCTTCCATGTATGCTCAACAAACCATGTTATAAACATACTTACTCAGTCAATGCCTAAGTAATTAATCGTGGTGGGTGGAGGGGAACCAATGAAAAACAGTATATATTTTTTTTTCTGGGAGATCACCTGCTGAGCAAGTATAAGTTATAATGTGGAGTTAGGTGGAAATAGTAAAAAAAACATGTATAAATGCATATATATACAATTTTCACCAATATACCCGTATATGTGGTCCCATTCTGAGCCCAGGATACACAACAAGTTGAAGCTTCTATGAACAGTATGAGGAGTCCAGGCAGTGCAGTGCCACCTACAACCAGCCCAAGGGACACCGCAGACACGCCGCAGAGCCACAGGCCTCCAAGTTCTTCGCCACCTTCCAGTGCAAAGGGCCTGCCAGCGAATGGTATGTCAGAGCCTCGTGGGGAAGCAGTTCCCATGGACCCCACGGACAAGGAGCTCTTGCAGAAAGCTTTGCAGAAGATAGAGGACTTGGAGAACCAACTACAGAAGAAGGCCCCTTCGGCCCCTTCCGAGCCCCAACCCGAGGAAGCTGCGGAGGGTGGTGATGATGACCCGATCATTACACCGGATGGGCAGAAAGTTCTTTTGCAGCATGTGGTTTAGGCTGATCAGGGTATAACTTTATATGTTTATATTTATGTATATATATACACATATTTTATATATAAATATACACCAATGGTATCCCCATATGCATATTGAAATGTCACTTCCCACAAAACATGTTTTTTAGGGGCCTTCCCGCAAACATGTTTTTTTTACATGTTTTAGGGGTTGGTGTATATATATATAATTGTTATATATACATTTATATATATATATTGTTATTCCCCAAAATGGTAGATGCTCGAAAACACCTAAAAGGGCCTATCTTTGCATATTTTCGAGCATCGTTCATCTTGAGAATATATAACCATTATATATATATTTATGTACTCATACCAAGCTACCCTGTCAGCTACCCGTCTATCCCAAGAAAAGCATGGGAGAATAATTTGAAGAATGACCATAAACACTTCGTGTGTGTGTGTGTGGAAGGTCATGGGGTTGAGTAAGTGTATATATGTATATGTATAAATATGTATATATATAATATATATATAGATGGATAACTATATAAATATACAGTTTCTGACAAGTACACACATATATATATATATACACATACACATTTATGCTCCCAACAAATACACACTTCCTGGCCTTCCACTCATAGGTTCTCGGGGCAGACGCATTGCGGATGCGCCTGCGTCGCCTGACGGAAACCAAGAGCACCGGGAAGACTTGGGTGGATGAAAAGACCCAGGCTGACTACAAGGCTGGCGGTGAGCGCCGTGAGTGGCTTGAGATAGCGCTACTGGAGGCGTTGAAGAAACATGGGACTGGCCGAGATGCGTACAAACGTGTGAAGGTCTGCATATGGGGTTCAGCCAAAAATTGTGCTGGTGTTTCCAAAATCTTTGTATATACATTTTGAGGGCATCAGTCTTCAATGGATCAAATTCTTCATCAAGTACTTCAGACTTTTTTTTGGCCACGGTATACCATCAATCAAACTGTTCAAAGCATACATATATATATATAATTATATATATATGCACTGTGGGGATACCAAAAGGGAAACACAGTTATATGTATTATACTCCTGCCCAGGCAGAGTTCTTGACTCGTGTAGTGGTGGTGCGAGAAAGGATGCAGTCCAAGGAGCTGGAAACCACCGGCAAGTGGTTGACGGAAGAGAAGATGAAGGCTGAGTATGACAAGTATCTTTGATGGGAAATGTACCCTTTTATGATTGTTGGTTAAAACATTGGTTCATGTGCGTGTATATATCTATATACATATTTATGATTTTTATATGTATATATAAGTATAATATATACACATGGCTTTGCTGAATGCTTTCCCACATATACTTAAATATACATATATAAATATATAATTTGACATGTGTAGATATAAAACTATATATACATATGTATATATATATAGTGATCCCGTTTTAGCTCTAGACTGGGTGATGCCAAGGGCTTCGGTGAAGAGCATCATGGGATACTGCCGACGATTTCCACAGGCGTTGGTGAGGCAAGGGTTTGTCCAATTTATCTTTCATACATATAGATGAGTTTTTATACAAAGGTACCCTGCCTGTCCTGCTTACCCACTTATACTTTTGGATTCTATTTATATATATATATATATTATATCTTGGATCCGTGTCTTGGCAGGAAGTGGAAATATAATGAAGATGTGGAGGAATTTTTTGTTGAGGATGAAACGACGGTGAAGCTGAAGCGTGCGGATTTGACCCGCCAAGTGGACACCACAGAGATGGATGACAGGGTCTTAGTTATCGAACTATTTTTTTAGTTTACCTTAATTGAGAAATGTTTGTTTGTGTTTCACTTCGTATTTAGATCCAAGAACAGGTTTGTCCCAACTGCAATAAATTCCATTGTCCACAGGAAAGGGGATGCCCATGTGTATATATTATATATATTTATATATATAGTCTGGTCATAACTTCTGCATGGCCCCAGTCAGGATAAGACTTCTACTACAGCTCCAGCTTTACCAAAAGGCGTGGATGAGGATGACTCAGAAGATCGCCCAGAAGCAAAACCAACTCCGGAACAGTTGGGTGAAAAGGTTTCTTCACTGAATTTACTCAAACCCATGTTCATGGAACTATTTGCATATATGAAGCATGGCACAATTACAAGTATACATAGTTGTATATATATATATATATAATTATATATATAAATATTGGCTATGGCAACAATTATATATATATATATATGTATATATATATAATACAATGGGGTGGATAAAACCACACATACATGTATATATATACGGGAGAAGAGCAGCCCACCATTGGTCCCTGCCTGAAGTCTTTCGTTTTCTGCCCAGGTGGTGCCAGACCTCGAGAAAGTGATGGAAGCCCTCAACAGCAAGATGTCCACCATCTATGACATGATTGCGACTCTTGAAGAGAAGGACAACCCCCCACCTATGGAGCGCTACAGGCTGACTCTTGTCTTATCTATATATATATATATGGAAATTGAATGATCAAATTTCACCACCACTGAAATCACAACATACAACTGTGTGTTTTTATGGTGTATATATATATGTATATATATAAATCTTTGACAAATTGGAGGGTGGACCAACACTCTGACTTTTGCATGACATCTTGGTTCATACACCAGTGCATGTGTATATATGCACCAGGCCCTGCCACCCCCCCCCTCCCCCCCCATATGGGATGGGTCCCATATACTGGTCCCATATGAGATCTTCCCCCTCCCCCCCTGTGGTGTGGTGGGGGTGTG
>Ga0126342_10019857_pt1 | contig 11364 bp, 11 predicted proteins | sample Cyp1metagenome_FD_92528 | JGI IMG/M metagenome (GOLD analysis project Ga0126342, IMG submission 92528) | Coral microbial communities from Lord Howe Island, Old Settlement Bay, Australia - Cyphastrea 1 metagenome | ecosystem: Host-associated > Invertebrates > Cnidaria > Coral ... | reverse complement strand
TATGTATATATATATATATATGTATATATATGTATATATATATATATGTATGTATATATATATGTGTATATATATATATATATATGTATATGTATGCATATATGTTTACATATAATTATATTATATACCTAGCCAGCTCCTTTTTTCACTACAATCCATGATTATTTCATACATACATATCATATATATATAATCTACGAAGGCAAGAATTCACCAACCAAAAAATACATGCAGCCCCTGAGATGGAGGTTTCCGAAATTCAAGTTACCCCAAATCATCGAAGTCATTCGACCAGGACTTAGTATTGAAACAACTATGTTGACTTGGGGAATCCCCCATGACTTAAGAAACCCCCACATATTGTTGGTTTACCTCCATTGATATTGTTCTACCTCCATTTAAAAAAAAAACTCCATTTATAGCGGACTTTCCTATATTCCGATATTTTCCCATGGATTTTAGTGGATCTTCCTATATTTTTTGTGGGATTGTCCTATATTCCTACATATTTCCCATGGATTTCTCAACATTTTCCCAGGCCAGGCCGCCGTATCCGCCACCGTTCCAAGGCGCTCTTGGACGTCGAAGAGTTCCTGTCGCACCTTGATTCGATGCTGTCGCACCAGCAGTGGATCCAGATGCAGAGCCCAGCGCTGCCCCAGCTCGTTCTCCACGATCCTCGAAGAATTTCGAAACGGGGCCGGATGGGGCCCCCGGTATTTCCCAAAAAAAGGGGCTCAAATTGGGAGAATCTGGGGGAAAATGATCAGAAATGCATTCCGGCAGATTTAAAATGGCGATTTAGGGCGATTGAACCGAAATTCTTTTTGGTGTTGATGTTCAGTATGTACACATGATTTCTCAATCGTTTGAACTTCAAAACCTGTGTCTGAGTCTTCGTGGGTGTCTACAAAAGTAGGGCTACATCAGATACTACCGGGGTTTGAAACACCACCTGATTTACTTGGCAGTCCGGTAATGGATTTGTTGTGTGTTTTCCATTATTCTGCCTGCTTTTCCACTGGTATAGTCTCATTCTGTAGCGGGAACGTGGCCCATCATTTGGCGCCATTCCTCCATGATCTGATTGCTGAACCACCAGGTGCATCGAAGTGCTAGTCGGATCGAAGTAAACAGTGAAACCACCAATAAACTTGTTTTATGCAGCCCAACAAGCGTTGGAATTTACTACCAAAAATGATGGGTTTCGGCCAACCTTAAGTGGGATTAACACAAGCAAAATTGCGGGACTTCAGCAACACTGGGATTGCGCCACATTTGGCCAAGCAAAATGGGGATGTATGAACAATCATGAATCATGGTGGTTCTAGCCTGTTTTACCAACAAAGCTCTGATTCTAGCCAATAAATAGATAGATGTTGCCAACAGAAGTGGTGCTTTGAGCCACCAAGAATGGGCATTGAGCCCGTAAGACGTGAAGCATTTTTAGCCAAATTTCGACTGCGATTTCAGTCTTGCTCGGAAAAATGGGGATTGGATATAAGTTTGCCTGAGAATAAATAGCACACGCATAAATTGATGGTGTATCATCATGGTCATCACTGTCCCTTAGGCCCTATTGAGTGGTCATTAAAAATTGAAGGTAAATCCACCACAATAAACATATATCTGGGTAAATTATAATATTTCACAAACCTGAATTAAGGCCATTTGGGGATGATTTCCCTTATTAACCATGATTCCAGTGAGGTCGCAGTGAGGTCGTTATAATTTACCCAGCATATATCATCATATATCCGCTTTGAGGCATAAAACACATAAAATCCACTTGGTCTCTCCATAACTCATTCATCGAATCAACTGGACGCCAAGCTTCACCGGGCACCAGTGTTCCGCCATGTGATTGCCATGAACGTGGCGCTTGATGGTGGCAATGTGCCTCGGACAATAATCGTGGATGGCGAACTGCAACATGTGAATGGGTTTTAACTGAGACACAGCGAAATCGTGAAACATCAGTTGGTATATAGATCCAAATAGTGGCCAAAAATGGGTCTAACCAGCAAACAAAGGTGCACATACGGACAATTATCTAACCCAGACCGCATGAAGTTGGGTTAAATTCTTGATTTTCAGGAAAGGTACCCGGCAAAAAAAAAGTTCAGCCTTTTGAATTGTTTTTGTCATGTATGCCCGCGTTTGCGGCAATACGAATTTGTCCCAAAACCGGGTGCCCCTAAATCCAGTGTCTAACAATAATTTCCCCAACGTTTATCGGAGAACCTGAGTTTTGAATCCAATCTTTAAATCCAATATTGAAACATCCCCATCTTTGAATCCAATTTTTCATCATTTTGCAAACATCCCCATCTTGATCTTCAAACACCACGAAATGAGCCATCACCAGATCTCGAAATGATCTAGAGAACCAAGTAACTCCGAGGGGAGCGCTTCCATGTGTCTGTCATCTCCCAAGATCAGGGCCTCCATCAAAAACTTGGATGGTCATGGTTTCACATGCAATTTTTCCATGAATTTCTGTCGCTATGTAATATAAACAACTGGTGCAAAATCAACCAAACTGTACGTGTAGAAGACTAAAATGTCTACTGAAATAAACTGAGAATGTTAAAAGTGCAAAACAATTCGGATCTAGGTGATATTCAAGACATGGTTTGATCACAAAATACTGCAAACAATGTGTTTAAAAAAAACTGGAGAACTAAAGATATTCTATATAAAATAGAAATACTAAAAACAAATCATCGCCATGTTCAAATTGTTCGCAAGGCATTGTATGTGGTTTCTTCAAAAATGTTCAAACTACAAGAAACGGGTTTTATTTAGCGCAATAAACCATCAGACTATGAATATACTTTAATATATAATTATATAATCATACAACCACCACCACGTGTATAAGAAAAACATAAATATTGAAAGACTAAAAGAAAGTACCCAACTTGAGAAAACATGACAACAACCACCAAAAACATACAACATCAGCATCGCAATCGAATCCCCATCCTCACTATTCATAGACTACCGCTACAAAAAATTACTTACTTACTGCTTCTCATGCCATTAGCCCAACACAATCCAAAGCAAATTGAATGAGCAAAAAATGTACCAGGCAGAATGAGCCTACAATCTTGGAAAGCCAAATACGCTCTGTTAAATACATTGCTGTATGTTGTTCAAGAAAGCATGGCGTCGAAATCTCAATGGTACAGAACTCGTGCATCAATAGGTTTGGTGTCCTTGCGTTTCAACACATGTGCAAATCCGGTATCACAACAAAAGCATGTTCTACGTCAAGCCGAAAGAGGCCTCAGGTTCCGTCTACCCGATTTTCTAGCCACATATTTGTTGATTGACACCATGAGAAGGGAGAAATGACACCATGCCTTCAGAGGTAGTGGGATTCCTGGGACCATTCTTGACACTGATACCTATCAAATCCACGGCACGAAGGTTCTTGGGTTAGCCTCTGCCCATTTTCCATGATTTCATGAATTCACTTGTGCTTGGAACAGCTTGATTCGACAGCTTTGCGACATCAGAGCTGCGAAGAGCATACCAGTCTGATATCACAGATGACACAACTGCGTCGTCGTTGGTGCTAGTCAGATGTGCATCCCTGGCACCTCGTGCTGTTGAAAGACTATGTTGAAGGCCCCATCCTGTTGGACTCATGCATTCTTAACGCGTTGGCTTTGTCTGATCCTGGTTGTGGTTCTTTTTTTATTTTTCTTCTTCTTGTTCTTCCTCTACTTCTTCTTCCTCCTCTTCTTCCTCTTCTTCCTCCTTTTCTTCTTCCTCCGCGTCTTTTTCTTCTTCTTCTTCTTCTTCCTCTTCTTCTTCTTCCTCTTCTTCTTCTTCTTCTTCTTTTTCTTCTTCTTCTTCTTCTTCTTCTTCTTCTTCTTCTTTTTGTTCTTCTTCTTATTATTATTTTTTTTTCCTATGTTTCTCTTCGGACACGTTAAGCATGAGTACAGCAACAGTGGTAGATGCATCCTCTTGTCGCTCAGTGGCAATCCAAGCTGATGCTTCACGATGGCCTTCATGGTGTACCAACAATGGTCAGCAGCAGTGGATACCATGCTTCTCGTAGCCATGCCACCACGAAAGCGCCCCAAGTACACCAACCACGCAAAATGATTGTCACGTTCTTGGAAATCTCTACTGCTCTTACCATCTCCTACCACTCAAAATAAGACTCTCAAAATATTGCACGCACGTGCCCGGCAGTTTTCGCACAAATCGCGGCTCCTTTGCGCAGCAGTTACAATGCATTTCAACACGTCAGAATTTTCCCAGAACATTCAGAACCTTACCGATGCTAATCTAAATTAATCTATATAAATATTAATCTACATAAATCGTACATCATTTGGGGGTTGTCCAAAATTATGGTACCCGAAAACTGCCCTTACGCCGCGCTTTCGCGAACCTTTCGCGTCTTTTTTCGCGCCCCAGCAGAATCGGGACATGGGATTATGATCAGGTTTTCGTGTGCAATTTCATCAAAATTCCAGGAGGTTTGTATTTAAAAACATTACTTCTGCAAGGAAAACTGCCAAACATGAATACTATAACTTATATATTTATAAATAGTGGTATTCAGACCTTTCGCAAACCTTACGCCGCGCTTTCGCGGCCTTTCGCCACTGCAGCAAAACACACACACATCCATATCTGCAGATGTCACTCGGATACTAAAAGCATCTAAAAGCCTTGCATGGGTTTTAGGACGACTCCCATTTCCCTGATCAAATTGGCTGCGAGATTTCATACCTCCCTCGTCAAATATGGTTTGTAATTTAGTAGTCGAGGCGCGAAGCCAGGAACCAGTTGGACCCATGTCAAAAATGACAGGTTATATCACGGATAAACCCCAATTCTTGGCTGGTTCTAACCTTCTGTAAGGTATGAGTGCCTCACTTGGGATCACCATCAATTAATCACTGATGTTTCTTGGCATAGAAACCCATCCAACTCTGTATCCATCAGGAAAAAAGAATATATAAACTATAAATTGAGCTAGTTGATGCTAGTTGTAGTAACCTAGACTTCTCAAACTAGCTATAAACCTAGTTAGCCATAGTAATCCATATCCATTCTGCCTGTGGTTCCCATCCCCGCCTCAAACATCCGAGGGGTGAAGCCCAGGGCCCTCACTGCGGTCATTGGTGCCATGGCGCAGCGCCGCCGCGCCAGTGCAGACGCCGAGACGCCACAGGTGCTTTGATAGGCAGAAGTCTTATCCATTATATAGATGTGTATATGTGTATACATATATATATATATATGTGATCTACTGTATATATATGTGATATATATATATATATATGTGATATATATATATGTGATATATATATATGTATATGTGTGATACATATGTATGTATATATATATATGTGATATATGATGTAATTATATCATCAGATTTATGTGTATGGAGGTTTCCTACAGTGGGGGTACCCCAATAGCTGGATGGTTTACCATGGAAAATCCTATGACAATGGATGATTTGGGGGTACTCCCATCTTAGGAAACCTCCATATATATATAACATGATTATATATATATATATGTATATGCCATATGTCGAACAAGATCACTAAGTTTGCTGGACTGTTCTTGTAGATCTTGTCTGACTTGTTGATCTGCCCTGGAAGAAGAGGCGTTAAAGAGGTAATATCGGGATCGCGTTTCCTGTACAAGTCTCGCTGATTTTCCAGAAAAATGTGAGTTCAAATTAATTGCAGGCACAGAATCTCTATGTGTTTAAGTAGACCTCAACAAACACAGGACCTGCGATCTATGAAGCTTCTCATTGACCAAGAAGCTAGAAAATAGTGTGAACATGTGAAAAATATATGGGTTCTGAAATGTTCCAAAACCCCCATTCCAATGGATTCAAACCTAATTTTCCCTATTATTTTCAAATAGCCATAACTGTGGACATGCCCTATAAAATCAGACAATTTTTTTCGTACATCTCCGCAGTGGTTCTTGGGATCCTCCCCGCCACTTGTTTGATGAATGGATGTCACGAACAATTAAACAAATCATATCAATAATAGATAATAATAGTATGTGTCAATACTATGTTTGCTATCTACACATACTTAAAAAAAAAGAATTGAAATATTCCCCACGTTCACTTCCTTCTGTGGTCCGGCCACATCTTCAACGTTAAAGTCCTGATGATGGAAATGCACATGGCCGAGTTTGAAAGCCATGGCATCCCTTAGAAAGTTGGCGATTCCGTGTCACCAATGACCACTCCTCATGGTTTCAGTACTAGGCATCGGTATTGCCAACAACCAGTTGATAATCCACCAACAAGCATCAACTGGTCGTTGCAATCCGTCCCAAAAAGTATGGATCAATGGCGCAAAAAATCCCACGTGAAATCAATCAGCAGTTTCTGTCCTTATGATCCGCAGTTACAAGCTGTCCAAATGATGATTGCTCACAACACAAGTTCAATTCTGCAAAAAAACGATAACTGCCCACCAATACTAAACCTGCTTTGCTTGAGCAATGGTCAATCTTGACTGTACAGCTTGCAAAGTGACAAGTGATGACCCAATGATGTATAAACATTTGGCTGTGGGTCAAGATCACTCTTGGATAGATGAATACTAAAATGACCAATTTTGAGGGTTCCAGCTCTCAACGAATTCATTGAAGGGAAAATGTTCGGGACACCTGGGCTTTGTTGCCTAGAAGGTGGTGACCCTCCAGTTATGTTGGCTGGTTTATAAATCCCATGAACTATTAGATATAATATATATATATATATAATATCTATATAATCTGTATAATTCATAGTTAACCTCGTTATAAACTAACTTAGCTATCTATCTCTGTTTTTTAATCAACCCATATTACATAACCAGATTAACCATTCCAAATCTATGGCTTTCCAGTTTCGCCGCCGGGACGCTGTAGCAACTCCTCCTGCATGTCCCGACACGCCGGCAGCTGCGCACGACAGAGCTTGGCCACGGCGCCGCAGACACGCCTTGGAGATGGAGGTTCTGTTGGAGCTTCTGCTGGGGTTAATCTATGGGTTTATCTATGGGTTTATCTATGGGTTAATCTATGGGTGAATGTATGGGTGAATGTATGGATTAATGTATGGGTTAATATGGGTTAATAATATTCAATAATGGCTAACAATAGCCAATGATGCTTAACTAATCATGTGCAATAATGGCTAATAATGGTTACTCATGTTTCTAAGAAATGGTTAGTATATATGTTAATCATTTTAATAACTTTTAATCTGAAAACGAGGCACCCCTAAAAAGCCTTTAAGGGAGGCTGATCCTCGAAAGAATTGCCATATTGGGTATCCCATCTTGGATATGCGTCCCACTTAGTAAGCGGTTTATAATCCATGTATATATATAACATAACCCCTATAATCCTAAATGTAAGTGGGGCTATTGATGCATATTCCATATGTAATTGGGGGTATAACCCATGTACTAAGTGGGATGCACCCCCAAGATATCACTTATGTTTGGGCAAATATCACCTGATGTTGGTTCGAACTATGATTGAATGCCACTGGGTCTGACCGTGAGATCAGTCTGATATTGCTTGATCCCCCCCGCAGTTCCGCTCCAAACTCATTTCACATTCGACGTACAGTACGGCAATGAATGTTGGTTGATATTGATTCACGTGATACCAACCGGGGATGACTGTCCCATAACAGCCAGCTAGTAGATGGTGTCAGAAATACTACTGGTATTGTACTGCGGGGGTGTGGGTCAAAATTGGGTTCTTCATACTAAAAATGATCCGCGCATCTACGTTCTGAAGAGGGTCTGACATTTTGACGCATCCCTGTCCCATCCCCGAAACCATCGGATATCTTAGGAGATTGCCCAGCTATCCACAATACCATGGTGAATTCCATCCCCCTGATCTTTAAATAGCCCCCATTTGTCCGAAACCGCAGTGGAATGTATTGAATCACTTAATCAACTGAGCCCAGATGGGATATTCAAAGCTGCTCCCAGGCGTGGCACAGCCGAAAAGGTTGAAAAAACCTTCGTCCAGCCACACTAAGGGATGCTCAGAGCTCAAGGGTGGATGGTGCAGCTCCAAAATCATCCTGGTTTGCACAACATGGCGAAATTGTGTCCTCAAAATTGTGGGTTTAACCGGTCAACATGGGGAGAAATGGCATCAAAAAATGTGCATTTCATGACGGATCGGGTTGTCCAAAAACGGGGATTCAGGCCCGAAATTTCTGGCAAGTTTCATGAGGAAAACGATGATAAACCCATCCGATTTTGGCGACTAACTACTCTATTTTCACAAACCCAATTGAGGGATCTTTCGCTTGCATAAAATTGGGACGTAAACCGCAAATATATATATATATATATGTTGATTGATTTATTTCTTTATTCATTTATTTATATAACTTTATACATATACTTGATGAGATGTCCAAATGCACGTGTATCATGGACCAGAATAAACTGGCATTCAATCGCGAGATCATTTCCCCCATTTTAGGGGGTGGTTGATGAAGTTGGGATTGAAGCAACAAATACTTGATTTACCTCAGGGCCCATATAGAAGTGTCCACCTCTATCCATTTCTGGTGGATTAACCAATGGGAAAATATGGGGAAATATAGCATGATCTTCAACAAATCCAGGAATATGGGGGATGCGATCAACATCAACCAACTTAGAGATGTGAGCAACAGAGTACTTCACAAACCATTCACTGGGGATATTTCAACAGCCTGATGTTGGGAGGCAAAGAAGACCATTTGGGGTGGAACTTGTGGTGTATCAACTAGTTTGGTACAAACATACAACCAACAAGTGCAGGTGAGAACGAACAAATACGAACAACATATGTCAATCATTGCCCATAACTTTGGGGCTGCCACCAGCAAGTCGGAACGTCTCAGCAACGATGGATGCGCAATGGAGATCAAAGAAATCAAACCACTTGAATTTAATCGCAGCATGCAACAAATTGCCGACAATTGCAACATCAAACGTGAAAATTGTGAACCATCAAGGATGGGAATATCTATATATATACATATATATATATATAGATATACACATGGAAAAAAACAATACTACGCGGGATCTGACATTAGAGTATAACCAATCTATATAAATGAAGACTTGATGGTTTAAAGTCCACTACCTTCTTTTGCATGGCGTATCTAATCCCATTTTTCATATAAATTTTCCCATGATGTTCCCCCTATCTATTCCCATGTTTTCAATGATTTTTCCCATGATGTTCCAACTTTTTCCATGTTTCGCCATGAGTTTCATCCGTCCAACAACCCTCCGAGCCGCTGCTGCGCCATCAGGGAGGCGCCGCAGAAGCTCACGGCGCTGCGCAGCATCGAGGCGGAGGCGTAGATGTGGCTCTGGACCTGGTTGAGATCTCGGGAGATTCGTCGAAAGACTGGTTGAGAATGGTTACGAATGGGAAAGTCACCCACAACCTCCAATAACCATGGACAATTAATGGACAATTAATGGGAAAATCACCAATTAATGGAAAAAATCACCAATAAGAGTGGATGAATCATGGACAATCATCAATTTTCATGGGAAAATCACCAATAGTGGATGAAGATAGAGTTTAGTAAAATCTGAACCAAAAATAGTCATAGAGTAGATTACTTGTTCTATCGATTTTTTGGATACTATAAGGCTAACCATTGTCTGTTGATGGGAATTGACACCGTTCCAGAATTTTGTGTTAAATCACTGGATCACTAGATTAGTAGAGGATGCTAGAGGATGTTCCTCAATTTGAGAGTTATCTGGATTTTGTTGGAGTTGTGAAAGTGGGATTGTCTAGATATCACTAGATTTTGATAATGGAGATATATACATGTGTATATATATATATGTCTATGTATGTATGTATGTATGTATGTATGTATGTATGTATGTATATACGACGATTTCGGATCTCTCATCCATCACGAGGTACTTAAGGATAAATCACTGGCAATTTGGGATTAAATATTAAGGCAATGGATGATGAACTAGGATATTTCGGGGAAAAACAACAGATTTATGATACTCTCTGGCAATTTGTTGCATAGCTTGGCAGAGCTGACCCATTTAGTTCCATGATTCACCTGTTCAAATTGTGGACTTTCCACAGCAAGCCGGTAAACTACCAGACGGTATCCCAGCTGACAATTCCCTGGGTCATTTTCAGGCTGTAACCAATCAAGTTACGGGTCGAATTTTTCGAGCCACTCTCACATCAACCAACAATTGGGATATATATGGTCCAACAATAAATCTTGCTGGTGGTTTCAACCCATCCCCAAATAGAAGGAAGTCACCCACGAGAACCGGGATATACCACCAAATCTGGATCTTGAGTAATTTCAAGAATATGCTGGTTGGATCTGGTTGGTGTTTTCAACCCACCCCAACAATTAATATAAACATCATCTGTGATTCATCTTGAAAAACCGTGAAACCGAGGATGTGCCACTCGCTACTCTCCTCGGGCTGTGGCCCATTTCACAATGGAGATACCATGTTGATGATACAGATTTAATCGGGTGTCTCAAAATGGGGCATCCCGATTTCGATGGATTTTTTTTATCCTAAGCCATGGTCTAATGACTGGGATGAGTGGTACCCGGGTACCCCCACTAAATATTTTTTCCGGATGTTTTGAGAAAATGCAACGAACAAGGTCAGTATCTCTCTCGAGGTCTTGATCACTCAGTATCCTACACTGCAGTTGCTGAATATGCGTGTTCAACAATGGGAGATGCCCTGATTGATCGCTTTCTTGAGTGGGAAAGTGAAGTTCTAACAAGCAGATCTTGAAGTTTTTGTTCATGAATTTCAGACAAGAGCGCAACTATACTGTTGGAAGAAAAAAACAAAAAAAAAACAGCAACTCATAGGATGATCCTCCAAGCAGTTGCTGACCCTGAAACCCTGAACCGCTTCGGAACACGCCTCATCCCCTCGAGTGAATGGAACCTAGGAAAACGGAGGAAGCTGGAGAACCCTGGGAATCACCCTTGGAGCATTTCTTGTGGCTTTTGACACCTTCTTTTTGGAGAAATCACCGCAGTAGTTGGAATAAGATGAATAAGCAAGCAAGTCTGATGGTTTCGCTCAATTCCGAGCATACAAGAAGATATGGCATCTAACATGCCAATCATACGTAAATATGATTATATATATTATATATATAATATTATATATATATATTATGTTATACATATTTTATATTATATATATTAGATATTATATATTATTTATTTAATATTATATATTATATATTATATATATAATATATATATATTATATATATTATATATATTATATATATTATATATATTATATA
>Ga0126342_10019856_pt1 | contig 11364 bp, 18 predicted proteins | sample Cyp1metagenome_FD_92528 | JGI IMG/M metagenome (GOLD analysis project Ga0126342, IMG submission 92528) | Coral microbial communities from Lord Howe Island, Old Settlement Bay, Australia - Cyphastrea 1 metagenome | ecosystem: Host-associated > Invertebrates > Cnidaria > Coral ... | reverse complement strand
TACTCCTCTTCTCGACTGCCTATAACACAGCTTTCATATACCGTTTCTAAAATTGCATCTCCATACTAACAAGAGAAGACCCTGCTCCTCTACGCTCTCGGGCCATCCGTCGTCTAGTTTGGTTGGTGGTTTCTCACATTTTTCATGTGCAACCCACCGGGATGATGATACCAGCGAGCATGTCCCATCATTTTGGCAGATTTTCATAGATTTTTCATATATATATATACATACATATAAATATTAATATACAATATTACCCATAGGATCCATGTATGGTATATATGCTAACATTGGGGATATATTGATGGTAAATGTGACCATATATAGCATACATGGATCCTATGGGTTATACAATGGTTAAAACAAATATATGAATAATAATGTATGAATATCAAATTATCCCTTCGACAAGGAGGCTGAAACTGAAGAAGTTTCAATAAGTCCCTGTATGTTTTCCCCAGTGTTCTGTTGGATATAACGAAATAATCACTATTTACTTCACGGAACCCCACATGGACCCCCATCATGATGATTTCCCATACGAGCGTTCGTGTTCGCAACTCCTGTTGGTTGACGATTAGTTTACCGATTCTAACAACCAATCCATGACCAGGGAATCCCGTTCTCAACCAAGCATCATGGAATGAAAGACGATTCATGGCTTTATTATGGTTTATTCCTTTCTATCATCTTATTGATTATTGGTTTGTTACAAATCCATCTAAATTCCCTTTATATGCGGATACATCTGATATACCCTCTGGTAAACTAACATAGCTATTGAAAATGGCCATTTATAGTGAGTTTTCCCATAAAAAAAGGTGATTTTCCATAGTTATTTTAGTTTACCAGAGGGTATCCTATTATATCCTATCTATTTTGGGTGGTTAAGAACTTTCCCGTTGTGTTTGTTGACTCCCCAGGCCCTCGCAGCTTCATCTCACGGAGACGTTGAGTTCCCTGCGCTTTGCAGCGCGGGCCAAGAAGATTGAAAACATGGTGGGGGAAACGAAGGGGGAGACGGGTGAATATGTTCGGTGATACTTTGTGATATAAATTTGGTAGACTATATTATATAGTGTATTACGAATTATGAAGTATAGTATGTTATAGTTTTAAATGTATGTGTATACATACTAACATATAATATACCCTCTGGTAATTTGTTACATAGCTATGGAAAGATCCACCATTTTTAATGGGAAAATCCACTATTTCTATGGTCATTTTCAATAGCTATGTTAGTTTACCAGAGGTGTATATATCTATACCTTGGATTGGGCCATTTGCCAACTCAAAGAGTCAGGGGAGCCTGGAGGAGCATTTGCGCCTTGGGGCGCCTTGATCTGGGATTTGTTGGAGAGCTAAGTTGATCTATAAGTAGGTTAACTATGGTTAACTAGCATTTAACTATGGTTAGCTAGCATTTTTGGGATCATTCTACATATCTGTTCTTCGATGTCCTATGTTTTGCTGGTTTTGGATGCCAAACTCTTAGATTACCAGAGGCTACATCCGATTATACCCCCAGTTTTCTAAGTTAAATCCCCATGTTAGTCATGTCCTAGCTATATCCCCATGATATCCCCATTAGGTGTCCAAAAGAATGTTATACTTATCCCCAAAAAGATATAAAAGTAATTTATCATTTTTTTAATTGGGATTTGACCAACTTCTACGAGGTGGTTTCCCGAGAGTTCTGTTTGTTGGTTTATAAGCCCATCAGTTTAATTATAGATCGATATATATATATATATCATAAGCCCAACAGTTGACTTGGACTTATTTGCACCAACTTAGCTACCGAACAGGGGCACCTTGTATATATGTAGCTAGATGTCTAATACATTCTGATAATAATACATATATATATAATACAATAGATATATGTAAATATATATATGTACATATATGTATACATATAATAGTATATATATCAGATATTCGTGGGCTTTGACCAACTCCATTTTTGGGGACCAAAAACCCACCAGCGGGGCGCCCTGGGAGGTTGGCATCACCCTTCGCCCTGCTTTGGAAGTATCGCCCAACACCAGGTGCACCTTGGGGCCCCTTGGGGTGAACGGCGACCAACCCGAGACCGCCATCGGCCCCAAATTCAAGTGTTTATCACAATCGGTGACTATATAGTTTATAGAAGTTTATAGTCTATTTCAGTACTTTTATACTATATGTATATATATGTATGTGTTACATATATATATATATACATGTGTGTGTGTTATATACACAAAAAATGCCAGGATAATGTCTTTTTAGATATAGAAGTGCATGTATGGCATTTCTTCTGGTTGTTATATCCCATTGAAATGGGCAGACTCTAATGGCTTGAGATTTTATGTTTTCTATTGATTCTATTGGACATGAGTTATTTCAGATTCTTGAGTCATGATCTTGGGTTTCATGTAAAGATGAGTTTCCGGAACTCCAGTAGTTATAGGTGGGTTGTTCACTTGGGTACATACCCCACTTTGGTACCCCCGTGTGGTATATCTTTGTACAGTATATCATTTTGACCGGGCTGCGTCCACCTTTTCTGGTTGCATAAAAGCAACAAAGAGCCCATCCAAGATGTGACAGTCCAGGTTTTTTGATTGGATAAACAGTCAGACATGGATAAACCCGAGTTATTTATAGTTCGACACATCCCAGCATCTCCCACCCCATTCCATCACAATCGATTTGGGTTGGGACTATGAGGTGATTTGATCTGGGATTGGGGAAGTTTCAAGCATCAAAAACTGCAGTGAACATGGTTTAAGCATTGAACATAGAGATAGATCGGGTCAGTTGGTACGAACCTTGAAGTTGGCATCAATCTACATTGTGGTTTTTATATGTTTTTATTCCACGTGTGAAAACAGCACCCCCAAAGTTCACACGTGGAGCCAACGTGGAGCCAATGGCCCTTCGAAACAGTGAAGACATCGGTCCCAAGCCATCATGTTTTATCCATCAAAAATGGATATTTACCCTCTGGTGAACTAACATAGCAATGGAAAATCACCATTTTTAATGGGAAAATCCACTATAAATGGTGATTTTCCATAGTTTTTTGTATGTTTACCAGAGGGTAACCACCAAAAATGTTCCTTTCCCACCAATGGGATGATGATGACACCATGATTTTTCGCGTGGATTTTCAGGGTCACTTGGATTGGGCTCGGGTCCGCAGGCGAAAACAAATTCTTGCTTGGAACCCCCGTGAAATAACTTCATGTGTGGAACAAACATCCATAAATCATCATAAATCCATCCAAATTCTTGGTATGTTGAGACCTCATGGATCCCCATTAGCCAGAAGTACGACCAGAAGTACGACGTGGAGCACCAGATCTTCCACAAAAAAAAATTGCATCTAAGAGGTGATGAACAGTGATGCTATCCTGCTTAAAGCAACAAAATGTTCAAGTCTTCCGAGATCCAAAGGATCCAAATTCCAAGAAGCTCTGGGATTCTCTTGAGTTGCAGCCTCCAAAATGCTGATTCAATAAATCGCCAAGATGAGATGCGGCCAGTTTCTAAGTGGTCACCATGGAGACAAGCTAGATGTGGCATAGACCCCAGATATTTATGGGTTCTTACAATATAATATATATATATACACATTATCCCTAGATGTTCGATAGATTTGGACAAGGGCAACACAGGAAACCCTAAGGTTTCCTGTGTATTTTCCTCTAGTTCAGTCTGTCACTTCCGTGACTAACAAAGCATCCCATGTTCCATGCTTAAAGCCTGGTTTATCCATCCAGGCATCTGGAGAGACGCATCGCGCAGCTGCGGCGAGAACTGGCTGCTTAGCTGAAGCAAAGTTTGCAGATAGTTTTTCAATCATTGTTTATCTTAGATTTGCTGATGTTCTTTATTTTCCCACTGGTTAATCCACTACATGGGGAATCTAATTATAGGAAATATGTTTATTTTTCGGGTGTCCCTCAAGCAAATCCAAGTTATGAAAGGGAATTCCAGTCTATGGACCATGCATCAATAGATATCAATACTCAATACAGTACCTTTAAATGGAGCTTTCCTAAGTCCCGGCACCCCCAAATCATCAAAATTAAACCATTTTAGTATTGAAACCCATGCTTTTTGGGGGTCCCCATTTTCCAAGAATCCCCGAAATAACTTCATGTGTGGAACAAACATCCATAAATCCTATAGCTATTGCCATGTTCACCTATCCAAGGGTGCCCTTTGAAAAATCCCGGGAAGCAGTTCTTTTCGTGGCCAAGAGGGTTCGTCCCTGCACGGCATAGAAAACCATTGGGGCGTGCACCAGGCCCCAGGGATCCCCAGAGTGTTGCCGCATCAACTAATTCAGGGCCCATGTTGTCAACGATCGTGTCTGAAAATATTGAAAAATGGATAAAAATTGTGTATATATACTCTATATTACTCCAAAATTATCCAAATAACCATTCACTTTTTTTTCTCATGGATGATGAGTAAGCAGTGGATGGAACGGGGTACAGTAGCCTAATTTCAGACAAACCCTCTTATTTTAACAATTATTCATAAGATCCCCGTGTTTACCGCATTAATCATTGTTGTGTGTTTGCTTTTCCCGTGATTGGCTGAAAATTGCCATCTCTTGGAAACCAATTGGCTTCAGGATGTTTACAAAAAATGACAGAAAACCGCACATGTTGGGAGGAAAATAAATCTGAGTTCCCTCTAAATCTTCCGTTGAATCAATCCAATATAATCCAATGAGTCAATGAGCATGTTTTTTCACGTCTGATGCTCATGATTTCTGCCTTGACACCGATCTTGCCATGTTCCTCTCCACGGAACAACTAAAACATACTAAAACCACCAAAAAGATAGAAAAATCTATCAGATATATATCAGATATATATCATTTGCCACGTTTTTAGTAGGGTTTTGACCCAAAATCATCCAATTTTGGACCTTTGCGAAGCACAAAACTCCCCCGCTGGCGAGGCCAGATTAGAACATCGTCGGGCAGGTCTCTGCGGGGACCAGGTGCCGCACTGCGGTGATCACCGAAGCCACGTTTTTTTGAGATGAAGCTGATACAATGACTGATTGAAAATGGCAATTTATAGTGGTTTTACCCATTAAATGACTGATGTTGGTTACCCTCTGGTAAACTAACGTAGCTATTGAAAATGGCAACTTATAGATATTTATAGTGGATTTACCCATTAAATGATGTTGGATGATTTGAAAATTGACTGATTGGTGGTTTGGAACATGTTTTTTTTCCACCTGGTTGGGAATTTCACAATCCCACCTGACGAACTCATATTTTTCAGAGGGATAGGTATACCACCAACCAGATGATACAATGTAGAAAATATATGTGTTATGTATAGACCGAAGCTTAGAATGACCAGTTGGATACGGCCGGGATTTTGAAAAGAGCTGCAGCGCAGCGCTTTGAAAGTCACCAAACACTGTCATATGCCGTGCAAAATTGCCAAAAGCAGAACATAGAATGAGGTGCCAGCTATAGCAACCAGCATTTGTTCGATTATACGCGCCTGTCAGTAGATTGATGCCCATCAAGAAGAACTTAGAATGATGTCCAAGTCCGGGTGGGGTACCGCACGCGCACTTTTTTGATAGCCTACCAGGTCATTGGAAGTTTGGTTCCATTGCTTGAACAATATAAAACAACGTTGCCGGATTCCTTGCGATGCGCTTGGATCCCAATCTCCTTTCAGATCCATTGGCGCAAACAGATGAAAGCGGTATGAAGATTGCAGACTACTTCTACAGACAGTACCCTCTGGTAATTTAACATAGCTATTGAAAATGACCATTTATAGTGGATTTTCCCATTAAACATGGTGATTTTCCATAGTTATGTTAAATTACCAGATGGTAGTCTTTTGAAACTGTCTTTATGAACCTTGGCACAGAACGCTAGTGATGCTAGTGGCTCGGCATGGCCTGTTTTGCCACATTCGCGTAAACATTCTAAATTTATTTCTAACCCATCCTTTCTATGGGTAGAACTATTAAAAACGATATAAATTGGGCAAGTGTATAACATACCATGGATTGGACCTTCAAAATGTGTGTTTGTTCCTGTGTTTTCCTATCTTTTTTTCACTGAGCCAAGTTTGGGATGGCGTTTATTGTATGATTCTAACTCCAGCAACTTTAAGTTAAGGATATGATTTGATATTGTTGGAAACGTCTACGCCCATGCGAAAAAAAAGTATGTTCGTAATTTTATCTAGTTGGTGGTTTGGAACATGAATTTTATTTTTCCATATATTGGGAAATTCATAATCCCAACTGACGAACTCATTTTTTTGAGAGGGGTAGGTATACCACCAACCAGCAACATATCCAAGTACATAACTCCAATTGTTGTTTGCTTTTCCCCCGATATCCCAATGCAAAATCATATGGTCGCTATTTGTTGGTCATTTGAGATGCGGAATTGGTTTTTCGATGCAGGGGGAGTATGTGGGTCTCCAATTAGATTAGTGTTTGCCTCCTGCTGAGGTTGAGCCAAAGGACACCAACCATGATGGCGATATAGTTTGATTAAAACAGACTCTGGTTGGTGGTTTGGAACATTTTGTTTTTTTCCATATATTGGGAATAATAACCCCAACTGACTTTCATATTTTTCAGAGGGGTAGGTATACCAGCAACCAGTACTATATAATATACAAATGATTCAAAATATATCAAAATATGATGTATACTTAAATGTATAGTATAATTCACAAAAAAAGTCTGACGAAGCCATGTGATTCTGCCTTTCATAATGGGATAACACACAGGAAACTCGGTGGATAACATGGGATAACTATCCCATGACGGATCCATGGTGCTGGTATATTAATGCAAACATTGATGATATATTGATGGTAAATGTTACCATATATAGCATACATGGATCCTATGGGTATGTTTTGTGATGAAACTGTTATTCAGGATGGAACAAAATGACGCCAATTGACAGCTTGGGTTTTGCCGTCAGTTTATAACTTCACATACGGAGGTGCTAAAATGTTGTGTGGTCCTCTAACTGAAGCATCCGGTTTTTTTCAACATGGCAGATTTTTGTTCCATGATTTTTCGCTAGAAAGCTCCATTTATAATCATTTAGGATCCATGGTGCTGGTTTATATATGCTAACATAAAGGGGATATATTGATGGGATCCATGTTACCATATATAGCAGCACCATGGATCCTATGGGTCATAAAAACGAGGGATTTTCCATTGCCACGTTTGATTCCCAGAGGGTAACCAACCAGGGGTGGATCAACCTTCTCAGGCCGCGTTCTTGCCGCGGAACGCGGTGGATCGACGAAGGACAGGCAATGTACACACATGAAATCATCGTTACTTGTGCTAGTTTACACAATAATACATATTCACATATAGAATCATGTATATGGATATGTGATTTTAAATATCATATAAATTGATATAAAATGATATAAATATATGTCCAATTGTATACTTTCTAAGTAAGCTTGAAGTGGCAAGTCACTATTTTTGGACGGCCTATGGAAAGGTGTCCACTACACATCCAGGTGACTTTGCCGCAGTGAAGTCACGAAAACCACCTAAATATGGAACATCCAACAGGATGGGGCCCCTGTTCGATAGCGTTCAGTTGCCAAAAAAAGTGGTGAAAAAACTATGGTTTCTGGTAGATATAACTCATGGGGGTTATATAGATTGGTTTATAAACCACTTTATAGCTGGCGGGCCCCATCCTGAAGAGATGTTGGAAACATAAATGTGGAACATCCCCCAGGGAAATATATGGGAAATAAAAAGTCAGTTACTTATAGATCATTTCCCTGGCGCTTTCGCCATTATTTCTTTCCGTATCGTATATATCGTATGATCGTATGTAGTATGTTTACCCGAACCCATAGGATCCATGTATGCTATATATATATGGTAACATTTACCATCAATATATCCACACTGTTTGCATATATACCATACATGGATCCTATGGGTAAGAGTATGTTGGACTGCAGAATTTGATGATTCATCGTCATGATCCCTATAAAAAAGGGCCATTGAGTTTGTGAGTCAGACACACCCATATGGAGGTTTCCATAAATGGGGGTACCCCAAAATCACCCATTTTACAGTAATAGGATTTTCCATTATAAACCATCCATTTGAGGTGCCCCCATTTATGGAAACCTCCATATGTTCTATGTCAATCCTGTGGCGAATTTTGTTACTGCTACCCGCAGACTTGAGCCTCGCCTGTGAGTTTCCAGTTCAAACAGTCATTTCTTATTTCTCTTGAGGGTAGACCACTACTACAAACGACATCAAACGACTACAAACTATCATAAGCCATTGTATATATAAGCCACTATCAACCAATGTATATATATATATATATGATATAGCCCATTATAAACCATTACTATATATAAGCTGTATAAACGAATATATCGATATAATATTTTATAGCTTGATATCCAGCGAAAAGTCATCCAGTCCGGCGTCTCAGGACACCTTCGCCAGGCCGGGGTGAAGTTGCTGTGGTTGTCCAATCGGTGGATTCGAATACCGGATCCTAACGGTGCTGGTAAAAAAATGCTAACATGCATGGGGTATATTGATGGGATCCATGTTACCATAGCAGCACCATGGATTCTATGGGATATGTTGTTTGAATATTCAAGTATTCAATTGTAGAAAATGGGAATGTGATGGGCATAAATGTTTGGTATAATATGTTTTGAATATGTAGATGTTTGCTTGGTGATAAAATGGGGATAGAATGGGAATGTAAATGGATGTAAATGGCGTGTAATGGGTATAGCCAAAAACATGATTTGCTTGAGGTGCTTTCAAATATGCTCCTGACCGCGCCTGAAAGAGACGAAAGTAGCGCTCGTTTTTTTCCGAGTTGAAATCATCAACCGTTGTTATCTGACAACATAAATGTTAGTATCCATCAGTGTAGAAGTGCGTAGAAACTATTGCCAACTATCTTGATAGCTGAAAGTTGACATCCCCTTTCCTATTGATTTGTGATTTTCTCTTTAGTTTAACCCCCCATCCCATACCCCATACACCGTTGTCTAATGGAAACTCTTGGGAATGCCTATTACAATCCGCAAGGCAAGAGACCCGAGCGCGCCAGTGGCGGCCCGAACGCGGGAGTTGCGGTGTGGTCGCCTTGCGGTGGTCCAAAAGTGTGACAGATATCCCACCCGTGGGTCATGTGGCTTCTGTGAAGAAATGGATGTGGGTCAAAATGGAAGACCTAGGGGACCACAGATGTTAGTCTAGTTTAGTATTAACCATCCAATTATTGGGATACCTAATTTTGACCCATCCCCAAATGGAGAAAATGATGATTCACCGGTGAATTTGAATGATACCGAATGATACCCTTTTTTTTAACCACATGTCCCCTGATCTGAGGGATCTCTCATGAGCGTTATAGAGCGCCCAATCAACTAACATGTTTAAATGGGGTTCAAAAACCGCCAAGAAGTGTTTGCAGTAATATTCAAGTAGTAAGTACCCTGTTGAAGGCCCATTCATTATCAAGGTGGGTTTGTCTCAAGATAGGGTACAAGATTGGGTACCTCATTCCGTCCGTTGGTTTCAAGCCTCATTTTCCATATTCACTTGGCCATAGGGGATATAGACCTCCAGTAACCCATAGGATCCATGGTGCTGCTATATAATGGTAAAATGGATCCCATCAATATATCCCCTTTATGTTAGCATTAATATACCAGCACCGTTAGGATCCGTCATGGGTATTCAAAGATGGCTGGGAAGTCCCTTCAAACATAGACATTTCAATGGGAAAGTCATCGAACTCCAGTGGAGGATTCTCCAGCCATCCAGCCACTTCCGGTTCCTGGTGAGCCCAGGTGAAAAGCACCAGAAAGGCGGGGATGAGACGACTCAAGATGGGGCCCTGGGAGACCCAAGGTTTAAACATGTTCAGCTCCAATGTTACTGGAGCATACCGTACCTTTAATGGGTAAGGTCGAAGGTTTGATTGGATTGGGATATTTTGAGCCTCGGCAAACAGAATTTCGCTACGAGAGTAGCTACTGCTAGGTTTTGGGCTAAATATGAACCATCTAATCTATGAATTTCAACTTTCACATTGCTGATATCTGCTGATATCGTGGGGTTCATTTCCCTCTTTCAGAATAAATCACCCACTTATCCTTTTCATTTTTTTCAAACATAGTAACGTTGATTGATAACCTGCTGGCAATAAGAAGTGTGTAATGTCACCCTGTGATTCATAAACTCTGGTTGATTAACTTGGGGGGCCACCCCAGCAAGTCAATTAAATTTATATACAGCCGACATGGCAGCCATTGGCAGCCATGGCACCCTCCCAATTAGACAGCGGGGTCAACAATCGCCCGAGGTTGACATTATGAACTTTAGGGATTACAGATCCGGTAATTCTCATCATATCCATTAATATCCCATCATGATTTTCTCGAGATCCGTGTTCAGTAAAATGTGTGACATCTTTTGATTAGTTCGTTGATTTCAGTTATCAAATGAATCTTCGAGGAACCTTGGAGTTGCTAGTTACTTCCCCAAGATTTCACATCCCAAGTACTTCATTTTGGCGGAATTACCCGTCATTTCCTCGTGAAATTTTACAGGAAGTGCCTGAAGCCCTGCCATTGCCGGCTCGATGGCCCAGCAGATCTTTTCGTAATAAGAAACAGGTCACGCGTACGCGCTGACGAGAGATGTTTATACTTGTTATTATTGGGATGTTATTGGGATTATCTATAGTTATCATGACTATATCTGGTCATAATGACTGATAATATGATATAATCATAGTTGGGGAGTTGAAGATGGGGATACACGACCCAGCCAGAACTTTGGGTTTCGAAATTACACACAAGCATGAAACATCACCATGGTGCCTGTGAGCAATGCCCAAAACCCTGATTGGTTGATGGCTGGTTTCATCCATGTTACTTCTAACTTTGGAGTGTGGACGAGTTGGTGTATGGATTTTTACCCAACACCATCCAAACTTCCTTCTTTGCAAAACTATCATAGATGTTTAGAAAACCAGCCAATATCTCATTTGATATTCTCATTAGATATCCCATTATAAATACCCTCATATATATATAATTCTATCCTCCCATTACATATCCCATCATAAAAAAAACCATATATATATATATATAGGCACCGGGGGCTCGAGATATAGGCCCTCCAACAATTTCCCACTCGCTAACCCGCTCTACTGACGGGGGCGCATGGAAGTGGATGAGAATGAGGCCAATGAGGCAGAGGCCAAAAAGAGATCCAAAGATGTAACACCAGCATCAGCATCCAGACTTACCAAGCAGC
>Ga0126342_10019855_pt1 | contig 11365 bp, 17 predicted proteins | sample Cyp1metagenome_FD_92528 | JGI IMG/M metagenome (GOLD analysis project Ga0126342, IMG submission 92528) | Coral microbial communities from Lord Howe Island, Old Settlement Bay, Australia - Cyphastrea 1 metagenome | ecosystem: Host-associated > Invertebrates > Cnidaria > Coral ... | reverse complement strand
GGACTTCAACAATAGTATTATATAGTTTCGAGTCCCCGTGAGCCTCGCTTTGTCCTCGTGCCAATAGGTTTTGCGTCCGAGGCGTGGCCTCGGCCAGGCCTCGCCGAGCCTCGAAGCGCCTCGATTGCAGGCTTTGGAAACACGGGACCTCTTTCATCAACATAACAGAAAAGGAAAGATTGTCATGACCAAGACAAGCAGGTACAAGGAGCTAGTTTTGGGTTCGTTTTTGGCACCTGAAATTGATATGATTTTTGGAGACGGAGGTGGGGCCTCCCTTGTATAGCACCCACCTTAGATGCTAGGTTCGCCAACGTGGGTGTCCCACGGCTGGCCTACCTGTCTCAGAACAGCAGCGAAAGTTCCCTAAGTCGACTTTGTCCCACACACAAGTCGGTCTCGTCCGCCTTGATCAATAAAGGCAATTGGACCAACATGGGTGTCCCATGACTGGTTCCTTGCCCACCTTCTCTTCCTATCAATCGACCTCTCCATTTTGTATATGGGAGGGACTTCCAATGTAGTGGAGGGGTGGGGGGGTGGCTCTAGCTCCGGTAGCATAGAATGATGTCAAAGCACATCTAGCCATGGCATCCATTGCTGTATTTGCTCATCCTGCCAAAAATAGATCGGTCAGTGTCATTCTCCACAGCCGACGAGTGCCCGTTCCCATGGCTGACGACAATGTCAACCGACCTGCATGTGAGCTCTCTGATGTACTCGAAAATGACGATCTCCAACAGTTCACAATCAACACCAAGTTTCTACAGCCTGGTGAAGCCCTACCTGTTGTTGAGCCAAGTGGCGAATCGATGTCCGCATGACCATTCCGCTCAGGGAGCTACTACAAGAAGTCGAACACAGTGGATGCGCAAGCGGACGCGCACGAGCCATCCTCGTCATTGCGGAGAGCTGTAGCACTAATACGATTACACGCTGTGCAAGGGAATACATTGCCAGAGAACAGCCTACTCAGCCAAACATACCTGACCCGCTCAGAACCAACTATCCACCGACACCTCCTGCAATTGATGGATTCCTACAAGACGTGCAACAGCGTGCAATTCTCAATGAAGTCGACAATCTTTTAGTGGACCTAGCGAACCAATTCCATCGTGCTGGCCACGCCAATAGCTTTAGTGCTGCAAGAGCATACTTGACTCGCCTTGTCCAGTACCGCTGTCCGGATACTATGCCCACCAAGAAACGCCGGCGGTTACTATGAACTACGATGATGATGATGATGATGATGATGATGATGTTGGGACAAGACCACCTGAGAGGATTCTGAGAGTTGAGTGACGCCTCTATTGAGCCATTTCACCCATAGATCCCGTCTCACCTCTCGGTTTCACCATTTCTGTTGACTACGTGGCTGTGTCACTGCTAGTCTTCAGGAATGTTTCAGACATGTGATTCGTTATGCCCGTGCGGCTTACCCTGGGTGATCTCGGTGCTCCTGGCCGGGGGGGAGCCCTGGTTTCCGCTCAGAGTTTTGTTGGTTCCTTCACATGTCTTTCAGTATGGCGATGTCTTTGTTCTTTGTTGCGCTTCTGGTTTGATGTTTCACGCCATACTGCCGACTCCACTGTGATGCACAAGCCATCACTTTTCTTCAACTTAGCTGGCCCTTTTCACAATGCCTGTTTTGCGCTTTGTGGGTTTTGTGTGTTGTTTGGTTTGTTTGCTTTTTCTGTTGTTGCTTCTTGTCTTTGTTTTGTGTCCTGTTTTTCGGCACTGTGACTACCATCCAGGACTATGATGCCTATCCTGATGCCAGCGTTTTCACTGTTGGGTCCATGGATGCGCCGTGAAGGCTTTTGTATCACGGCCCAATAGTTACAGTTAATTCATTTCATGCACTTGTGTGTTGATCGACCTGGCGAAAGCCAAGAGGCGATGGACGGAAAAAAAAGTGACTACCCCCAGGACTGCGAAGCCTGTCCTGATGCCAGCCTTTTCACTGTTGGGTCCATGGATGCGCCGTGTTGGCTTTTGTATCACGGCCCAATAGTTACAGTTAATTCATTTCATGCAATAGCGTGTTGATCGACCTGGCGAAAGCCAAGAGGCGATGGACGGAAAAAAAAGACTCATCAACCCTTTGTGCTCATACATGTGTCAGTTTTGATTTCGGTTTTGCATCAAGAACAGAGCATGAATCAAAAGCTTGTGGTCTTTTTGTTCATGATCGGCATTCAGGTGCTATGCATGTGGTTCCGACGCCGCAGAAAAGGAGGACGTCATTTACAGTATCTTTGCACTGAGTTTTGCACGTTTCTGGTTTTGCTTGGGCAGTCCACTATTGTCTTACGATTTGATCAGGAGCCATCGACACTTTCTTTGCTTGAAGCTGAAAAAGACATGCAGAGCACTTGGTATCAGAATCATTGAAGAAGGAAGTCATGCTTCGAATGGTGCTGCTGAAGTCACCGTGAAAGTGATCAGAAGGCATGCAAACCTTTTGATCCAGCAGATTGGGAAAGGTTGTGGACTTGCGAGGTGATAGGTTGTCATCACCCACTATATCAATGGGCTCTTCTTCACAGTTGTTGCTTGCACAATCGCTTTGTTGCGCGCCAAGGCGACACGGCCTGTGAGCAATGTGCCAACAGGCCATACACTGGACGTCTGGCGCTTTTTGCTAAACGTGTACTTGGATTTCTCAAGTTGTCTACAAAAGGTTCCCCAACATGGACAAAAGGCATATGGCTAGGAAAGACAGTTAGCAACGATGTTCATATCATTGCTGTTCCTGGAAGTCCTCATTGTTTGTCACAAGGAGCGTTTGACGACTCCCAAAACCGTGGGACATGCAAATAGTTGGCGAATTTGAGGCTTCACCGTGGCAGTTTGGATGTGCTCCACTTGGAGCACAACTCATCTTGTCAAAGCGAATCTCTGCGCCTCCCATTTTGTCGTTGCCACCTGCAAGGTCACGGGACCTTGATGCTGAAGCTGTGATGGGCATTCCTCGAACTCCAGATGAAGTTGGCGATGAGGCCCAAAGTCTTCAAAGTGCTGCCCCAGCTTTGTCAGGAGAAGCTCTTGATGAGCATATTGAAGTGTTGGCTGAGGCTCTGACCTTACCAAAACAAATTGGACTTGGCGCTCCAAGTACGCCACCTGTAGAATCAGCTCCAATTACGCCAGTTGATGCACCTGCTACTTCAAGTGCTTCAGGTTCTGGCGATGCTGCTATGCCCAATGTTGCTCCACGAGCAACCCATGCCCGTGATGATGAAACTGTTGAGAGGCCTGCCAAGCACCCACGTATTCTTGCAGTCATGGAGCACGAGGATGGTTCCAATGCAACCAATTTCGAAAATGATGAGGTTGAAAGCCTCGAAGCCTATGAGTACACCCTGTGCGACGATGACACAGGAGATGCATATATACATGATGACACAGAATCAACCAGTGACATTTTGCAGAAACTCACATTCCCATATACGAAGTTAGAGCCAGAACTTCCTGCTGAAGATCTTTTGCAACTTGATCTCTTAGCCGATGAACTTGAGATCTCTAGGTTGAAGCTGATGGGAGTTTTGATCCCTGCTGAGACCTATGCCCATGGCGGTGAGATTCAACTGGCGTGACAAGTTTATCAACGGTGTTCATGTTTGGTTGCGACGTTCCAGGTACGTGGCCAGAGAATTTGGTTGGCTATCCCCTGAACGACAAGATCTTTTCAGCCCTGCTTCATCAGGGCTGACAGTGAGGCTTTTACCAACTTTGTTTATGACGTGGAAGTCATTTGGATATGTTCTCTGCGCCATTGACATTGCAGACGCATTTTGATGGCTTTAGAAGGAGTTGACACAAGTCACATGTGAGCTTGCCACAGGTGACACGATGGACTTCATGCTTGGAAAAGTCTTACCTGGCCAACGCAATGGCTCGCAGATGTGGCACGAGGCATTCAGTGGTTTTCTTGGCAGTGAACTTCAAATCAATGACTTTCCAGCGTACCCCAGTTTGCTTAGGTCAACCAATGGTGAATGTTTGATGCTGCTGCAGCACGTTGATGATGTTTTGTGTCTGAGTACTCAAAAGTACCTTGACGATGTGCTGCTTCCTGCATTGAACCCGCGTGAGATCATGGCCAAGGAAAATGATGAGCTTACGTTTTTGAAGAGGAAACATACTCTGATCTCTGAGGGCGAGATGGCAATCCAGAGTCATCCAAAACATCTTGAACCTCTTTTCGATCTTCTTTGCATCAATCGACGCTTGAAACCAAAGAAAACCCCAGGACATCCAATGCTGGATGAGCCTGACACCACTGCCAAGCTGAATGCTGGAGATGCGACTGTCTATAGGTCATGCATTGGAATCTTGTTGTACATGTCAAGTGACTATGTGGACTGTCAATACACAATCAGAGGTCTTTCACAGAGTATGGCTTCACCTTCTGTTCAGGCAATGGCTTGCTTGAGGCACCTGGCTCAGTATCTCTTGGGATGCACTGATCATGCAATGGTCTTGAAGTACGAGGCCCACAAAGGACTGCTTCATCACAATCCATGTGACTATACCCTTGAGATCTATAGCGACTCAGACTGGGCAAAACACAAACAAACACGTCGATCAGTATCCTCAGGATATTTATTTCTGTTTGGGTGCCTTCTCTACCCCACATCGCGTTCTCAGAAAGCATTGGCACTCTCATCAGCAGAGGCGGAGATATACGCATCAGCATCAGCCACGAGTGATGCGATTCTCATGTATCATTGTCTCAGGTTTGCTATTGGCGACAAGGACGAGATCAAAGTAAGTTCTTGATTCCAATCCTCAAAACTTGTTGTTCTTCCATTCTTTCCGCAAAACTGGAGCCAACAAATTGGCTATCAGCCATGTTATAAACTTTGCAGAGGTACATCAAATACTCCACACGGTCTCGGGTCAATCGCTTTGTACCCAAATCAGATACGTTGTCCTTTGTACCTACTTTTCCAACAGTCATGAAGCCCTCTTCGATTTTCAACTGGATCCACAGGATTCTCAAACTGATGTGTCGTATCCTGCCTACTCCAACACGGCAAAGAAAGGAACGTGCAGCAGAGTTGTCCATCGCCAAATGGATGGGTTTCGGCACAACAACCTCAAAGAGTTTGATGCGAGTGCTTCTCATCGACGCCTTGAGCAGCACGATGGCTATGGAAATGCCTGTGATCCCTTCTTCCTCTACCCCTTCAAGCTCTTCAGGGTTCTTTAGCATGGTGCTGGCGCTTTTGCTGACCACCTTTTGCATGCTATGTGGCTTCTTGGTGGTGACTGCGCATTTTGGTGCTCAGCCGCAGGGACGTTTGCAGACCTTGCGCATGGATGTTGCCTTGAGGAAAGTGCTGAAGGATGTTGAAGGTATACAGAAGGGAGCATGGCTTGGATGAGATTGCAGAAGAAGAGGTTCCTGCGACAGATGCCATCGACGAGTCAGAAGATGATGGTCATGTTGAGACCTACAGAGAGAAGGTTGAACGTTATCAAAACTCAGGAATGGACGAGATTTCAGATGATGAATTTTGGCGCTTGATTCAACATGGAGTTCCTACAGAAGAGGACGCTGCAGCATATCACCGTCAATACACTGACACGCACCTTGAGAATATTATGAGGGAAACCAATCGTCTATTGGATACTCGTATGCAAAGGCTGAGAGCTGAGTTCGAAGCAGCAGCCGTGCGCAACAACCAGATTGCAATGGACCAGATTGAGAATGAAATGACCAAGTGTGCACACCTCAGGTATTCTACCTAGCTGCTTGCAGTGCTTGGTGTTCGAGCTCTATACGGTGTTTTTTGCAAAGCGCTTGTATTTTTTGACCTTCTGAGATGGAATGAGGAGATAGGTGCCTGTAGCCCTTTTGCTTTGAGACACAGCCGAGTGTCTGACAAGTTCCAATTTAACGTTTGCAATCCAAATCACATGATTGGATTGAGGCGGGGTGATGGAAATTTCCGTTGTTGCAACCGTTGCCATTAGCATATACATAGCTGTCATGTGCATACACGTTTGACTTTGCAAAACATGTTCAATTTGTGCAGACAGTTTAGTTGAAAACTACTCCAATTCCATTTGATGTGCGAAACTTGTACAGCACTGATATCCGAGGCGTTTGCCAATCAAAGAAAACAATCAAACTTCCAGTTGCTGAACCCAATGATCCTGCGGTGGACGCGTGCAGAAATGTGGCGCGAAGTGCTGGCGCGAGTTGAACAATTTTACGCATTGTTAGCGGTGATCAGACTTAGTTGCTGCATCTGCCGATTTGTGTGAATTGTGGATCAGGAGGCTGGCAGGGTTGTAATGTTGTGAAGAAAAAAATTGGGGTCATTTTGGGCTGATTGATGAGTCAGTGGCCAAAAAATCTGACCAAAAGACGGTTTGGTGATTTTGCATGATGTTTGAAACGTGCCTTTACATTTTCAAAAATCGTGGTGACTTCACCCTGTTTGGATTCCATATGGACTTTGCTGAACCATATCACCAAAAACCCCAATTGTGCTATGTATACTGGTAAAATTTTAAACCGTGCAGCATGGGTTTGACTGATGTTGGTCTTCGGACGGGGTTTTTCTTTTGCAAAAACGTTGTGATACCACCAGTTCCAAAAATCACGGACGTGTTTATCGATCATTTTGCGGACGCGCGCGCGCGCTACTTTTTTTCCTCTGTAGAAATTCAGTTTTACGGTAAACCCGCAAATAGTAGAACCAGTTAAATTGTACAAACACATGTGTTTGTTTGTCATCATTGGCATGTCTTGCTTATTGCGCGATGCACTCGCGGCAACAAATTGTAGTCACGAAACAAAATAAAGTTGAAGCCGCCCGCTCTTTTGATTGAATTGTTTGTGCACCTGGTTGGGAAAAAAACACATGGGAGATGCATGGTTTGATGTTCTGGTTTGTTAGCTTCAAATTTTTGATTTATTGTGCTGCAAAAGTCTGTTTTGTGATTTTCGATGCCAGATTTGCAATCTCGATTTTTTTAAAACACACCATGTGGGGTGAGTTTTTCCTGTGTTATGATTTGCCGTTTTGCTCAATGAAGCACACTTTACATTTCAAAGTCAAAATCATTTTCGTGTGTTACACAGTGCTTGGGAAATCGGTCGGGGACTCAAATTTGGATTTGACATGGATTTGATTCATCAGTGCCATACCTCCGTGGATCCGTTCAAGGTGTCTGCAGACTTCTGCGGGGTCATGCCCTCGGCAGACAATGTTTCAGAGCATAATGGCACTGCCATGTCATCAAGCGCTGTTGTCGGTCCGTGCTGGTTGATGGAATTTCATCATTTTGTTTGCATGGATGTTACAGATTCACAAATTTGCAATGAGAAATGAAACAAATGTAATTCTGAAGTGCTAGTATCCAACAAGACCGCAGTTTTGGGAACCGTTGCAGCACTCAATGTACATTTGAAGTGAAAAACCCACAATGCAAAGTTATCAAATTCCAGGGAACTGTTGGAATTCAGGCCACAATGTTGGGTTCCACTGCCCAGGTCGGATTGCCATTTTGCATGTGAGATTGATTAGTTTTGTGAGTGACAACTTGTCATTTGACACCATATTTAGTATGGTCAATCTGTCGGGACTGCCCTGTCCTGTTCTGATTTTGGTGAAAACATGTCACGAGTCTTGTGCGTGCTGATTCCTTTGCAGGTGCCCATGTCTTCCCAGAGCCTTTCGCCAATGGCTGCTCCTATGCAGACGGTCTGCACTCTTCAGTGCAAACAGTGTAACATGGATTCTGCCAATTTTGGCTGGCAAAAACATTTGAACAATGCCTGTAATTAAATGATAACAGTGTTTTGTTTTGCTCTGCTGATCTTGAACAAGGCCACATATTTTTTCACGTTTTGTGGGAATTTGGTTGCCTGCACAATTTGATTGACAAACCATTACGTGCCAATTGAATGTCTTCAATTGCAGGTGCCCATGTCAACACAAAGTCTGTCTGCCAAAGCGGTGCCCCCACAGGCCGTGATGGCATTGCCTTCATTTAAATTTACTCAAAAAACAAAACAGTGAAATGAGTGTTACAGTTTTCTCTCAGCATGGGCAGGTTGCGCACATAGGTTTTGGGTTTGAAACATTTCAGGACGTGACACACGGGCACCTTCTAGGCTCAGAGGGGCTTCGTGCCCTGTAGCTGTGAGTTGTCCATCAGCAACTCCTGGTGACGATGCACTCCGTGCCGGCAGCCGCTGCTGCGGCCGGCACAGCCTACACCGGGAAATGGCTCTTCGACTACAATCGGGCGAACTTCCAGTACGATGTGCCACAGAGGTTTGGACGTTACATGACGTCCCGTGGGATGCTGAACACTCAAGTTGGTCAGTATCGACAAGATGTCCATGGCATTGCTGAACTGACCTCCTCCAAGATGGACACAGTCCAAGCGATGATGACGCTGACACTCTGCGTTTGTGCTGCTCTCTCAGATGCTGGACGCATTGGCATGCATGGTTGTGCACCTCCGCAATGGCTGTGTGCTCTATACTCAGGCCCATCATGCCCTGGTTCTGCCATGAAACTAAGAGACATAAGAGACAGAGCAAGTAAGAGGGTGTAATTGCAGTTCTGGTACGTTCTTTCTTCATTTTTCTTATGATCAGGCCACATCTACACATCCATTCTCCTTTGTGGAACGGCACTTTGGCTTGGCATGCACGGCTCGCTGCGTGCACAGCCACTTGGTTGAACTTAGTTTTGCCATATCTCGGCTGTGTTTTCACTGGAGACAGCATCAACCAGCTTCAACATCTATTTTCTTCAACCGCATCTCTCAATCTGTGCACTCAGGGTGGCTGCAACCTCGTTGCTAACGCGAAAGGTCCGATTGCCAATTCCTTCGATGGCCCAGTTAGATGCTGCGCGATCCTTTGGTTCAGCCTTTGAGCAGCAGAAACTCGGAGATCAGTTTCGCGTCCCTTAGCTGAGCTTCTCACCTCGAGTTTCCACAACATGGTCCCCCAAGAATCACAGATTACCACAGATCTATTTCTACTTTTCTGTTTCAAATAGATCTTCAAGACAGGCGCTGTAGTTCTTGAGTTTAAGCTTCTGCTTTCCATCAGGTGCCCTTCATGCGCCACCCTGAAGACGCACCTGACCTTCCGCCCGCTTCCTCGGGAGAGTCCGAGGTGGGATGCGGCAGCGATGTGGGTTGGCTTTAACTTTGAGTGATCCAGTGATCCCGGTCCCCGGTGGCAGGAAGATGAGAAGAAGAAAGAAGGCAAAGAAGGCAAAGAAGGCAAAAAGAGCAAGAAGAAGAGCTCCAAGGCACGGCACTGCGGCACTGTGCCATCGCATGCTTGTCGTAAACCATTCCTCTTCCTGTAAGGTGGCAGCCCCTGACCCGCGAACTGAATTCAGCAGCACTGCCCGCGATACTGTGCCATCCTGGATTCGAGATGAACAGGTGCTGAGATGTGCTGAGATGTGAGTGCTAGCAGTTGCATGGCTTCCTTGAGGTGAAATCTCGATTTGATGGCATTCAGACAAATACTTGAAACATCTTGAAACCATTGCAGGTGGTTGACAAGGGCCAGGGATTCAGCAAAGTGTCTCCTGGCTGCACACTTCAGGGTCAAGAAAGTGGAGCTGCATGTATTCCTGCAGACTTGGATGGTTTGGTAAAGTTTTGGTATCAATTTCTGACTGAAGGCTCCCGACTCGTGATGAATTTGAACCACATGAGACTCCAGACCACTTCAAGATGCTCCTGGCAGCCCATTCCTCAAAGCTTGGGGAAAAGAGCTCACCTAAGTTTGACATCATGTGAGTTCTTGTAGTTTTTCATTGACATCATGTCCAGAGTTGGTTTGAAGGCACATAGGCTGGAAAAGAACAAGGTTTCCTGTAGATTTTCCCAGAAACCCATCCATTGATGTCTGTGTCTTATTGTTTCGATGTTTCCTCGATCAAGGCCCAGGAGGAATGGTGGCAGTACGATGTCTACGCCAGGGTCCTGATGCTCTATGGATCTGTCCAGTTTCTTTACGCGGCGCCTTGTCTTCCCAGGGTTACATAGCGTACATAGATTGCATTGTCACGGCAGAGAAAGCCGATGAAAGCCGTATTTTCTCAAGATGTCGGCCTGAGATCTGAGGTATGCTACTATTGCATTGGTACCACCACCGCTGAGCTTCGTGGCTTCTGGATTTCCTGGTCAATGCCCATGCTGTTTATGGCTGCCCAGGTCTTGATCATGCGGCTGGACATTGTTCGCACCTCTGGCAATCACATGTTGCCCAATGCTGAATGGATTGGACACCTGGCCCCCTACTTCGCAGTGACCGCAACAACCTTGGAATATCGCTATTTGTATTCCCCCACCACCGTAATCCTCACCTGGGTCTTTGTTTTCTTGGCCTACTTCGGACATTTTGTGATGGTCTGCGCCTCAGGTTTTGCTCTGGATTCAAGGGATATGACAGGAAATTGGACCTGGATTCGTTGATGTCTTCTCATTTTCCCATTTCTCAATCCAATTCCGTCCTCTGACCATTTCGTTTCCATTGAATTAAATTTTTGCATCTGAAATTGGATCATTTCAAACATTTCCCTTGCATTTCAGGCCCTCCGATTCTTGGATCTGGCCTGGCCAGACTGGAATCGTCAGACCGATATGCCAGATGAAGCAGGAAAGCCCTGGTGGCCATCCACATGGAAGGCAGGGATGGTCCTCTTCGACCGGGAATCATACTGAAGTAAAATAAATCCCCAAAAAGACGCATAAAAGGGAGATGTATATCACAATTCTAGTGGGATTTTACTTTTTCATCTTTTTTTTTTGGATTACTATGTACACACAAATAACACACACACACCTACTGTTTGAGCACTTGATATTGTACCCCAGAGCGGCGCTGCGCCAGGTGCCATCAGCGTTCCGCAATGCCTTGTGGCTGCTGGCGCCGCCAAAGAAACTTGAGCCTGGACAACATGATCTCCTGCACGAAGCGGAGGTGGGATGACGACATGTGAGGAGAATGGGTACAGTACCAAATTGGTTGTGGTTGTTGTGGTTGTGGTTGTTGTGGTTGTGGTGGTTGTGATTGTTGTGGTTGTGGTTGTTGTTGTTGTGGTTGTTGTGGTTGTGGTTGTTGTGGTTGTGGTTGTTGTGGTTGTGGTTGTTGTGGTTGTGGTTGTGGTTGTTGTGGTTGTGGTTGTTGTGGTTGTGGTTGTGGTTGTGGTTGTTGTGGTTGTGGTTGTTGTGGTTGTGGTTGTTGTGGTTGTGGTTGTTGTGGTTGTGGTTGTTGTGGTTGTGGTGGTTGTGGTTGTTGTGGTTGTGGTTGTTGTGGTTGTGGTTGTTGTGGTTGTGGTTGTTGTGGTTGTGGTTGTGGTTG
>Ga0126342_10019854_pt1 | contig 11365 bp, 11 predicted proteins | sample Cyp1metagenome_FD_92528 | JGI IMG/M metagenome (GOLD analysis project Ga0126342, IMG submission 92528) | Coral microbial communities from Lord Howe Island, Old Settlement Bay, Australia - Cyphastrea 1 metagenome | ecosystem: Host-associated > Invertebrates > Cnidaria > Coral ... | reverse complement strand
TCTTTTCTAGTGGCTTCAGAAAGCAACGTTAGGCACTAGCCTGGCTTCAAACCCTCCGCAGCGCCTGGGCGGGCGCTTTGTGGCCAGCTGCCACTATTATATTATATTAAATTATATTAGATTACATTGATTATATTATGTTATATTACATTATATTCTTTTATATTCTATTCTATTCTCTTTTACTAAATTATATTATATGATATTATATATTATATATTATATTATATAATTTTTTTTGCTTGCAATTTTTCCGGGGTCGGCGGCAGGGGCGGCAGCCCTTTAATATTATTATATATATATATATATATAATTATATTATAATATTATACATTTAAAGAAAGATACCATGTTCGAAATTTGTTGGTTGGCCAAGTTCAGTCTGAAAAACTTATGATTTCCTTCCCAAAAAACCCGCCCGAAGACTTGTCAGCGCCGCACCCAGTGACTGGAGACCGTTGAGGAACCTTCTCTGTTGGCCTGGAAAGGGTGAAAAAAATCTCCCTCCAAAGAAGGTGAAATGCCCCAAAAAGATGCCGAAAAGTTCTGTCTCCAGGATGGTGTATATATATATATGTATATATATATAATGTTATATATATATATATATGTAATGTGCATACATAGATGATGTTTTCATATGTTCCTCCTGTATTTTGCAGGTGTCCAACCGTTTTTCTCTTTTTGGGGCTGCTATCTAATCCTTGGTCCTTGCTACTTGGGGCCGTGCAGGACTGGCTATGGTGAAATGTATCCACTTAGTTCACTGGAACTGCACCCAAGTAACTATCTTGGTATCCAATCACTTGCAATCCTAGAGATTCCAATAGTCCATGATCCTCCTCAGACCTGTTCAAAGTCTATTTTTGGAGGAGAGCAGTCTTACCCTCGAACGGTGTGGGTGTCCTCCATTCTTCAACACCCACTTAGCATGTCGTAGCATCATTCGGATTGGTTCATGATATCCATGCGCCTTTCCTGGTATGCCAACACTATACTCCCAGAATTGAGATACCCGTGAAACCCTACAGGGAAACAAAATAATTTGAAAACGAGGCGGTGTCCTCAAAAAAAGGTCCAGAAAAAAACCAACCCAACCGGCCTGTTGCGGCTCGCGGCTGGGGGCATCTTCATGACCTTTACGGCCGGCCTGGAGAAAATCGGAGCTGCATTTTTCGACCTCAAAATCTGGGGGAATCCCCTCATCCAGGGGATATGAGTAGAACTTCAATGTACAAGTATGACACTGGGTTTCTAATCGGTCTGGAACTCCATATGTTCCATCATTTTGTTGAGTTCTTATGAGTAAAAGAGAAGAAGTTGGGGGTAGTAACCAGTATAACTGTATTGCATGTGTAATCCAGCGGTGGAATAGATAATTATTTGGTCGTAGGCTGGGTTTATTCTTGGAACTATGGTGATCCCCTCAATGAATAGGGATATATTAATCCCTATATAACTATTGCAAATACATATATACTGTAGGTTACTGTGTATATATATATAACGAATTTCCGCGGCTCGGCCTTTATCCAAGATGCTTGAGCCAGATGCATGTTTGGATCTGGCATGAGTAGTTTCTGTTGTTGTGAAACTATGTAATTACACCCAGACTCAAAACGTCCCCCCCGGAATTCGAATCACATTGCACGGTATCACGCTGGCAAATGCACTGCGGTGCGCCACTCCGAATGCGTATGCCGCTTTCCGGCTAGGGATTCATTTCTGGTTGATCTTGGTGGATAGACATGGCCCTAATGTGAGAATCCCAAGAGGTATAGTTATACCGTTATACCATTCTATAATGATGATAGGGAACTATACAACACATAATCCCAAGATATTGGGATGGTATAATTCCCTAACGAATCATCATGCAAAAAAGAGGTTTTGCCGCTGGCCCTGGCCTCATCGACCCAAGAATCCACACAGGGAACCCTACCATCTTCTGAACCCCTCTTTTTTATTCTTTTTTAACAACCCATAAATCCCCATATCTGATGCAATCCTCCTGGAAAAAAGGGGGTCAAAATTGGATTTCTTTAATTCCAATGAAACATGTCCATCACACCGAATTCCAAACAACATCTCAAACAACACAGAATCGTGGCGCGTCAGTTAACTCAGGGATTGTTGACTTGGGGCCCCAAACAGCGATGTGCCCCCCAATGGCTCCATCACAGACTAGACCTTGGTTCCAAGCCAGCGGGGGATTGGTCAAATGGCTTTTGTGATGGTTTTCTTCATCTATAAAAACTCCAGTCCCAACATTGGTGCTATTTTACATTATATCCCAACTATCTCACCATGAAATGGAAATACCAGGTGGGGGTGTTTGATATGCATATCATGCATATCATAGCTTTTTTTCACACTTTTTGGCAAAAAACAGGCTACACATATCCAAATTTCCGGAGTGTTCGTTGCCACAAAAGCCCTGGTCCTGGACCGTTTCAGCTCCAGGCCCACCAAGAGCATCGGTTGACCACCCGCAGGCCAGGTACAGAAGGGGGGAACCGTCCTGCGACAGCTGCGCATTGCGCAACGTTGCAACGTTGCCTTCGAAGGTTCATTGCTTCCGAAGCATCCAAAAATTGGATGAATTTGCCAGATCCCAAGGAGATCCCAAGGTTCAAATAACGTGATGATTTAGGGATTTCTATCTCTGGGGGGATGGCCTAATGAAAAAAAAATGACTTGTTTAGAGAACATCACCAAATACCAGAAGGAGCCCTGAAATGATATTGATTAACACATCGAATAAAACTTGAAGAGATGACAGGTGATGACATGTCTTCTTAATAGGCCAGATCTGGGCCCTTGATTGATAGTCTGAAATGCTTTTATTAGCACATTTCGTCCCTCACTGTGTCTGAATGGACTCGGATGGTTCAAACGACACATCTGGAGCCCTGAGTTCTGATTTGGATTTGCGCCAAATCGATGGGTGCCGATTCAATACACTAGCAGATAGCTTTCATACCAAACAGATCCAAATAGATCAGTCCAAATTGCCATGTTTTTTTTGTGATTTAGACTCGCACCAAATGGTAATTTCCAACCTTCATAACTCGACAGATTTCGCACCAACCTTAATCTATAGATTTGCTCTAGACTTGTTGGTATGTTTGTTTCGCCCCAACACTTCAATATACCAACACATCCCATTCCCAAGGCACCCGTTGTGCGCCCGCTGTGGGTACTGCCCAGTGGTGAGGCCTGTGGTCCTCGGGAGAGGAAATGGTTGGATTTCCCCCATTTTGAACCAATTTACATCAAGTATCATATCATAAGCTATATAAGTATATATAAGTAACCATTATAAGCTATATAGTTCTGATGTTATAATATATATATATCAATATCATGCATATATACATCAAGTATCATTCATGATAGTCAATGGATTGGTTCAAGGAAAATTTTACAGGAAAGGCCCATAATTTAATGGGAAAAACTATGGTTTCCGGTTTTTTTGATTTTCCCTTAAACCAATCCATTGAATGTCAGGTGGTTTATCATTGCATTCGGTGTGGCTTGTCATACACCATTTTTTTCGGCTGAGCATCATCCGATTGAACTCAGTGGTATAGCAAGGGTTCGTGTAAAGCCTGTCACGGCATCGGCACTCTGAAAGTGGCTGGGACTAGCAGGTGGAAAATCCATATGGCAATGGATATATGAAAATCCATATGGAATCATATGAATCTATAATTCTGGATATGTTACAATTATAATTCCATATGTTGTATGTATACATAGATAGATTATAGTAGTTCACCACCCTGAAAAGTCCGGCTATCAGAGGATAGTTATCCCATGTTACCCCCACCAACCATAGTCAATAGTGACGTCACAGTGCGGCCTTTAGAACGGACAAGGCCATGGGATCAGTTCAGGACACTTTTTTCGGAGGCTGAAGGGTGAATTCAATCATCCAACACGGTAAACAACCCTTAAAATCCATTGTAATCCACGAGAATACCATGTAATTTGTGATATAGGACACTATATATTCCCTATAAAACACTACATAGTCCATTACAAAACACCATATAATCCATTATAAGACACTATCTATATATATATATATATAATTACATAATATAGATATATATATATATAATATATATATACAGTACGTCTTAGAACACGTTGCTCCCCCGGTCCCAATAAGGACTCACCTCTCCAACAGGTTCACCAGAGAAATCAAGGACTGCTCCTCCTGCGTGAGTCGTCTCCTCAGTTTTTGTGGGAAAAATCGAGAGACCAATGGCACTAATGGACCAATTGAATGATGATTTTGGATATCAAACTTTGATGAAACTTTAAGAAATACCTATGAATTGGGGGGGGTCCATAAATGGATCCATAAATGGATCCCCCAATAGGGATGGTTTATTTCATGGAAACTCCTATTGACATGGATGATTCAGGGGTACCATGGATCGGAAACCTCCAGAAGTTAAATATGGGCGAAATGACCCCATTCATAGATGAGTTTCCCAGCTACAAGGCTAATATGGCACTGGAAATATGGATGCTCAACATGATGATAAATATGAGATACTTATGGGATACCATGATATGTTATAATCTTAGAATATATCCCGTAATGGAGAATGTATACCCTCCGGTAGTCAAACATGGCAATGGAAATGTCCCCATTTATAGGTGCTGTTCTCAGCTATATACCTCTATTTATCGGGGATTTGAAATTTTGATCACCGGATGGTATATTACAAGGTAATATACGGGAGTTGATCCAAATTCATGAAGATTCGGGAAAAGTTGGTAAATTTGGAATCAACTGTCAGAGACTTGTTCAAGGTGGTCCCCCAGTTCGGAATCGCTGAAGTTGGTGAACATAACTCCAATTTCACTCGGATTTCTGGTAGATCTATCGAACTAAATCATACTAAATCTATAGTACCCTGGTTTACAAAAAAACATCAAAAAACCCACGAAATTCGTGGGGGAGCACCACCTTTTGGGAAAATAGATGGGTTTATCTGAAAATTGGCGACCTCCAAATTTGGGTTGTACCCCATTCTTGGCCAGACCAATATCTATTTTCAGACACAGCCATTGCATGGAATATGATGAAGCAATTTTGGAACTACAAACTCTCTTCCATACAATGACAATATCATACAATCTAGAAACAGTACATGTTCAATCATAAAAGATTCGTCCGTTTGGGGTTCACCCAGCGGGTAAATGAGAATCATTCACTGACAGTCACTGACCTGAACAAAGTTCGGCTGTTTTGGGATAGTTTCCCCGAATCCATTCATTCCAGGCTTCGGTCGTTCTCTGCAAGGTCGTCAAACAAAATTACCCAGAGGAATCATCCGAAAACTCAACGCATAGACGTCCCCCCCAGCGACCCTCCCGCGCTTCGTCTCAGCGACATATGCCCCACATGTCGAAGAAGCCGTCGACGAACTAATCGTTTGGATGTATGAAATGCGACCGCCTGGCGTTTGACCAAATTTTGCCTCGTTGATACTCAAGGTTGATACTCAAGGTTGGGAGTTTCCTAAAAAGGGGGACCCCACAAAATCATCCATGTTTTTTCAAATAAATGGGAAAATCCATGGTTTGCGGTGCCAATATTTCAGCAACCCCCCAAATGCTGGATGTTAATTTGATACCAATGGTTTTATTTTAAGATTCCCCAACTTCAAATCCAGCATGTTGATCTCACGAATGGAGAAACCCATCAGACTCCATCACCAACCCTTTTTGCACCGCCTCTCCTAGGCTTCTGTCCAGTCCACTCCGGCTTTACCGTACACGTGACACGTGTCACACCGGCTGTCCCAGTCCCTGTACTAACCACAACGTGCCATGAGATGACGAGCTAGACACCAGGTTCAAGCCTCCGCTTTATTTCGGAAGCGCCCCAAAAAACATCCACGGCTTTGTCTAAAAAAAAAAACTCCAAACAGCCAAAGGAAGTAAAAAAAGGATGTAACTTAGTCCCACAAAATTCATGATTTCTTGGGTGACCTGAAAATCTTGTTGGACAAGACTGCATAATGGATGCTGGGGTTCACTTCCTTGAGATTTGGCACGTACCAAAGTCTCTTTGCAACGAATGGCTCACCTGTTTCGACACCTTGTCATTCGGCAAGGTGCCAACTTCGAAGGATTGAGGTCTATTGAGTCTCTACTATCCGAGAACTCGCTAAACCTCTCAGGATCCTCTCTAAGACTATGCGTTGCTGTTTCAGCGGGCAAGCGACAATCTTCGCTTAGCAGCAACAACAGCTGCAGGCCCAAAAATTGAATTCGGATTTGTCATGGGACTGTTAGGGTACCCCCAAAAGAAAAGTTGGGTTTGTTCAAATAGCCATCAAATAGTATATGGAAAATTAGCAAATGAGCTTTTAAAACATTGGACTTGGGGTCCCGGAAATCTTCAGTCAAACCCAGTTGATGATGGTTCAGACCCCGAAACTCGTGGCAATGGTTGATGACCAAGAATGGCAGTAGCCCAGGGCCCATGACTTCTGGATTAGGGGCCATGCGGCCGTTACAAGAGCGGGTTGAAGTCGGGTTCGGACCTTGGAAGTCCAATGAAAAGTCCAGCAATCCAACTGGTTCACGGGAAAATGTCCATGAAAACCCTTATTTTTATATACCTCTAGATATAGGATGATAGGATGATATAGGATGATATAGGGCTGTCCTGCAGATTTTCCTACCAATTCTGGGGAAAGAATGATGGTCTAGCTGGACGTCGCCATGATTTTTTCAGGGTTCATCTCTGGAATTTTCACAGTTGGAGAAGAATCTTCTGAACAGGTGGGTTGCGATTATTCGAGCCACTGCGCCGGTGCAATCTTTGGCTTTACGCCCAGCTAAGGGGATGATTTCCCGACACACATTCACCATCATGCCCAAAAAAAAACCGTCAGGACGTGTGGTCATGATGGGATTCATCGAGATACATTATCATAGTGAATATCGCATAGTCCTATGATATTAGATATACTATAATATATGAATTATCATCATATCACATAAATTCACATAATATAATAGATACACTATCACATCATATCACATAGTGATATTCTCCCATGATAGGTCCCTTCATATCCCTATGAACCCCTATGTATCAGCCAGAAATCCATCATCGATCCAAGTGGCAATCTCCCCTTGGATAGCCTGTTCCAAAGGCTCATGGTCATAGGTAAGGACCCTGCCTTGGCACTAGGCCCACAACAACCCCTTAAAAAAAAGGGAACGAAAGCACCTTGCAAGCCTTGGACACCTGGAAAATATGGGAGGAACACATCTCGAACACTTTCTGGCACCTTTCTGAGGTGCTACATTTTTTTTGATTTCCGTATTATGGTCAAAGGATAGGATCAATCATTAATCTTTGTGACACACCCCTTTTTGCTCTCGTCGGCCAAAAGGCAGATGTGACTGGAACATAGCTTCCTCGGCATCCTGAAAGTTCGTAGAGCTTGTCACCTGAGTTGGTCGCACACTTTCCAAGGAGAGAAGACTTTATAGATCCCACTAAAAGTTCCCAGGTTTTTTTGTTGGGCATGTGCCAAAAAATCTATCTGCTGGAGTGATGACGGGTGATGTGGTTTTTTTCACTACAGTCACTAGGACATTTGCTAAGCCCTGCATATTCTCTCGGAGTGTTTGGATCTGGAGATGTCATGTGGCGATGGGTCAGCTTGCCTACGAAATGACCAGAAATGACCATATGATTGGGGGGAATAGACATCTATAAATCCAGCTTGCAGCTGTGGCACTTCCAGACCTGGCAGCTAGGTTTCGAAAAAGCAGCTGTTTATGAAAAGTCACCTATGGATACCTATGGCCTACTGTATGTCTGTCTGTGGTTTTAAAATCGAAATGTCATGATACCAAATGGCTACTGATGAGAGAAATCAACAGATTGAGATAGATGCAAGCTAGAATCCACTACCATGTTGCCACGGTTGTGGATGGTCGTTGTGATTAGATTTGCTGCTCGGCCAAGCCTTTTTTCAAAACCATGGCTGCAGACACCCTTGCGGTCCAACCTAGTCTAACCTTCCACAGCTCCTGTTTAGAGCTGTGCAACGTCTAATTCATTGTCTGGGTTGGTGGTTTGAGGCACTTTTTACCAACAAAAACATGAACTTATCATGCCAATTTGGACCGATGTGGGATCATCCCATGTGGGATGGCAACTCAAATAACCAATCCTTGAAACCATCAGCCAGTTAAGTTCAAATCAAGGTGACCCTAACTTCGAATCTGTATGTGCTCCTGTTCCGGGATGCGGGATGGACTTTACACCCTTGGAATCCCTGGTCCAGGAGCGGCCAGAACCTGTGCTGGCGCTCAGAAAGGACAAGTTTCACTGAGGAAGTTCCCGCAGCTTGACCACATGCCATGGAAGAAGCCACTGAAGACATCACAACATCCAGAGATCGAGGTGCCACAAACCACCAGTGAGCCATTGATGAAGTCCCCAAGCGAGATGCAGCAGCCTCCCATGCATCTTCCGGAGGCATTCCAGCAGTGCGAACACCAATGGCCGCAGCCGGGGCAGCGATCCAACTGGTGACCCATGGCACCGCAGCAGTGCCCAAAGCCCTCATTGACATTGGCAAAGATGGAATGAATGCAGCGGCCCATATTCACAAACAGCCTGGGGGTGTCTGAAAATTGTTGGAAAACCATGGATAACGGATAACTCCCAAATTTGATGCTTTGTCAGCCTTTTCCCTTTCAAAATATACATTCAAGTTGACATCAGGCTTAAATCCTCCATTTTTTCACATCCCCGCCTGGCAATAAAGGCCCCAGCGGTATGAATGGCCTTCCCCACCGCCGCGCCACACTTCAACCAGCAACTGCCAATGGCGCTGCCGCCCCCAACGGCCTGCAACAACCGCAGCCCATGGCGATGGCCATGGCTATCGTCCTGTGGCTCCAGCAGCAGCGCCGCGAGGATGGCAGCGGAAGCCAGGCCCAGTAGCACGGCACCGATGGCCCGCAAGCGGCAGGGCGTCTCCGGAGGGGCAGCCGACTCTAGGTCGCTCTCCAGCAAAGAAGCCGACTCCGCCATGGCTGCCATGGTGAAAGGGCTTGAACCGTGGAAGTCCCGAAGATTTGGGGATGAGACAACAAAAACGTGGACCAAGTGTAGAAAACAAAATACAACAAAAACGTGGACCAAGTGTTGAACTGAAAAAAAACATTTACAGAAAAACACTAAAAATAACCAAGTCCTGGTTGGTTTGCTTCGACAACCATCAGCTCCAAGGATTTGCTTCCCATTCGTTTCCCGAAGTCTCCTGAGATTTCCGGCCTTGGGCAGTGGCACGTACTGCTGCAGGCGTGATTCTGATTTCGGATGAAGGGATGCTGAGGCCTCAAGCAGTATTCAGTTGGCAGGGTAGGACAACAGTCTGTGAGATGGTTCGGCAACCCAGCAAAGATACAGGTGGTGTATAGGACGATGAGTGTGAAACAAGCAACAAGCACTGTGGATATGTGGGTGTGACCTTTGAAAGCCAAGAACGGCGGCTTCCCTACTCGAATGGAACATCATCTCGTGGATTTTTCATGTTCGTTGAGGAGCCGACAATGGCAAAAGCTCTGTCAGGTTTGACAGACCAGTCCTGATGGATAGAGTTGTCATCAATCGATCTGCAAAGACATCGGCCTGGTTGCTGGCTCCCATGGTAGTCGCCCTGCTGCTTTGTGTCCCTCCCATGGTCAAGGGAAAATCCGGACCGTACCCCTCCCATATGTTCTTACAGTATTACTTGTTTCCCCTAATGTGGGATCCACCCAATGCCATAAACAATCCCTAAAAATTGCAATGAATGGAAGGTGGCTAAAACCAACCATCCCCAAATGGTAGTTGCCTATGGGATTGGGTTTACCACATTATTGCGATTTGCTTAAGGTGTCCAAAAAAAAAAAACTATTCCCTATAGCTTCCCGAAATGCTGGATGTTCCACTGGGAAAATAAAATCGATTATGTACATCACCTTCAACAAACCCAGGATAGTTGATTCTCCCAGCTAGAAATATCCATTTATAATGGATGTTCTTATATTTTCCCATTCAGTCCCACTTAGAATCCTAGAAAAAAACACCACCATCAATCATTATCATAGCTATATGAATAACTGTCATTAACCATTGTTAACTATTATTAACTATGTTTAACTATTGACTATTACAGTCTTAGTAACTATTAACCCATGATCAACATTCCCACCCCAATCTTCGGTCCAGGGCCACGCCTGACGTTTCACTTCTGGTCGAAAAGAGGACGGTCGAGGAATCGCGCGCGCCGTGGCGGCCACCGCGCGCAACCTGGGATCATCCCCTAACTGTCTGGGGATATATCCTACATGGGCCAAATTTGCCAATCACCAGTTGAAAACGCTGGTTTATATATCCTAATTAATATATATATATATATATATTATCCCATGATTTTGGATGGGTTGAACAACCATCAAAGGTGATGAGGCTTTTACATGCTTTTACTTGGAGGGTCCCTGGTGAGTTCCCATTCAGCGGCTTCTCCCAATGGATGAACTAGATATAATGGGATATGAAACCATCTCCGGTTTGGGTGTGGTGAAAAACCGTGGATAATACCGGATAGCCCAGTTTTCATTCGACAAAACAATGAGCAAACATATGAGGCTTTTGGGATAGCCCACCTTGCCCACCTTCAAACAAACCCAAATGGGTTGCTATGAGCTTGACATGTTCTGAAATGGATTTCTGGTTCAAATCATGGGATGTGAATGTGGTAAACGCCATAACCCATCCCATTCACCAACCATGACTGCGGGTCAGACTAAACATCATCTCATGGCTTTTGATGGTTTTTTTTGGAAACCTTGGGGATCGGGGGATCAATTTCTCTAAACATGGGGGATGTTCAGGGTCCAGCTGTTAATTGAGGCTAGTAGTTAAACACCGAAAATGTCGCACATGTCGCGGCTCTCAGTAGCAGGCGGGTGTGTGGCCAGCATGTCTACCTTAGCCCAGAATTGGACGGAACATCTCCACCATCTAAAAGGTTCAAAACAAAAGGAATTCCTTGGGAAGGTCAGAGGAGAGTCCCACACTTCGGGGAAAAGAATCAAACACCACTGCGTTGCTAACATGTAACTGAACGATCCATCGGTTTTAGATGATGTTTCTATCAAAAGTTGTTTTTCCCACATTCTGATGCTGGCTTTTGGGAGGGCAGTTTCTATTGATGGCATACATTCCTCTTTGGCTGGTTGATACTTCCATTCTTGTACCTTAAAATATGTGTCGCTCACACAATGGCAGTCATTGTGATTTATACATATATATATATAT
>Ga0126342_10019853_pt1 | contig 11365 bp, 9 predicted proteins | sample Cyp1metagenome_FD_92528 | JGI IMG/M metagenome (GOLD analysis project Ga0126342, IMG submission 92528) | Coral microbial communities from Lord Howe Island, Old Settlement Bay, Australia - Cyphastrea 1 metagenome | ecosystem: Host-associated > Invertebrates > Cnidaria > Coral ... | reverse complement strand
TTATATATATATATGCGATATATATATATAAATCATTTATATAATATTATATTACTGTAAATAAATCCATCCTTCGTGCCATGCAGCTCACCACTCCAGGTGGAACTTCCGTGGAGTTAGTGCTATGCTGGCCATGTTTGCTCCAGTGGTTCGCACCCATGGCGTCCTGAGCCAATGCCCAGACAATCCTGGTATGACCTTGGACCCGAGGAGTTAGTTTCAGGGACTAATATATAGCTTCATGACAAATGGCAAAGCCTGCAGCTTTCAAACTGACAATTTAGTTCACCTCAATAAATTTTCAGTCAATTGAGGTTGACCCTGGAACTTATAGGTACTTCACGTTCGTCAACCATATTTCAACCACAGTACATCTAGTCGGAATTGAGTATGGTCAGCCAATTTCAAGGCAACTACAGGTCAAACCTAAGTTTCAACTTGGTCGTGCTCAACCGGCTGAGCCTATAAATTGTATTAAACTATTATATATTTCTTTATAAAACATATACTGTAAAATATCATTAAATATCTAGAGGTGGTCAACCATTCTCAAAGGTTGCTCCAAATTTCAATCCACTTGGACCCCCGTTTTTTCTGAGCAGCGCTTGGGCCATGGCGAGCTATGCTCCTCTGCAAGAGGAGCAGCTGACGCTGAATCTGCAGTTTTTACGCTCCGTCAAGGACTTGAGTATACCTGGTTGGTGAGGTTTGAACATGGGGGATATATACCCCCAAGTTCTTGCCATGTGAATGGGGAAAACGAAGAAACATCAAGTTGGGGGGTTCCCCTTAGACAAACGCAGGGTAAAGAACCCGAGCGGCCGAGCGGGTCGGGCAATAGATTGCTGGATTATGTAGCCATGTGTTGAAGTCCCCCAAGTTCTTTTTGGCAAACGTGCTGATTTCAATTTGAACATCCCAAGTATACGAATTCTAGCTTGTGATTCCCAGTCAGCGCGACCCGTTGCTCCTTGATTTCTTCCCACATCACTGCACTTCCTTTACAAACAACTGTCAGCCATTTCCCAATCATTTTGTCCCCTAATTCCCATCACTTCATTTCCAAACAACTCCCAAAAACAAACAACCAGCTATATGAAATGGGGGATGATCTATATGAAATGGGGGATGATCCGCCTTATCAACCAGCTCAATTTGGCAAAACTTTGATGTGGGTTCAAAAATCAGGGACACCTAAATCGAGTGTATAATCATCATTTGTCAGAATAACCGCATCTAGGGGTATGCTCCTCTTTTTTCGCACAACTCCAAAAATTTCCAACAAATTGCTGGTGATTCTTGAGGAATTGCGGGTGAAATCCCCTATTAGTCTCACAGCCATGTGATTGCATTTACTACATTAGGGTTTTGTAGTATGCTCATATATCCTTTTGATTGTTGAATCACATCATTGTGTTGGTAAATCAGCATAGCTGTATGGGTAATGACTCCATTTTTGATGGTTAACATTCGGTTTTTCACTGATCGGCAGGAAAATGAAATCACCGGTGCCATCAGCGCCCTGGACGATGGAGCTGAAGTGGACTGTGGTTTGACGGAGGAAGCGGTGAATCTGCAGACGCCTCTGCGCGCGGCCTGCGCCAAGGTTGGGGTTGGGAGTTGGGTGTTGGGGTTGGGGGTTGAGTCGTTTTTTTTTTTGTTTCTTCAGCTACTGTATATGAATTACATTGAAGAAGATCAATGGTAGCTTAAGTGTTTCTTCTTTGATTTTGATTCGCCTCCAGCTACAAGAGAACATTTTATGGCAGGGCATCAAAGATTCGCCATGATCCCCTTCTGTTTGGGCAAAGTCGAATTACCGCCCAAAGGCCAACCTGTTCATCCATAGAAGATCCTGAACGACCGCAGCTTTAAGGGTACCCTCTGATTATTTAACATAGCTGCTGAAAATCATCATGTCTAATAGGTACATCATCTGTAAATGGGCAATTTTCCATATTTTCCCCATAGCTTTGCTAATTTCTGTGTGAGGATTTCTCTCAACTCACCCCGCTTTCGTTGAAGACCCACTCACCAAGGCCAATGTGAAGATGGCGCGGCTGCTGCTCTTGCACGGAGCGGATGTCTTTGCGCATTTTTCGGTGGATGGTTGGACTGCCCTGCACAGTGCATGTCATGGGGGCCATGATCACATCGCCAAACTACTGCTGGAAGAGGTGCCAGGATGGATGAGAAAAAAGGATGGGGATGGGTCAAACCATTTCTGCCAAAGATGTCCAAAGAAAGTGAAAATCCCATAAGATCCCATTAAAGGCGTATATTCATCTCTATTCTGACTGTATTTGGATGTCTTGTAGCGTTGAGTCTTGAGCCACATTTTTCGGCATGGCCGGCATGGCTCAACTTTTGGGATCATCCTTGGGATGAACCGCCGGGTTTCGGCTGATCATTGCGAGTCGATTTTTTTAGAGTGACTGCAGGCCAAATCGTTGCACGAGAACACCTTCCAAGAAGGTTGGAGCTTGCTGCATTTGATCGTGTTCCTTCGGCTATATGGTGAGATCACACGTGTGTCCCAGCCCACTAAAGTCAGAACAGCATATATAACACCCTCAAGGGGGCCGTAAAATGCCTGACCCCATCACTATCGTCACTAATTACTCCAATATTTCTTAATGGCTCGGTTTTCGAGGGTCTGCTTGCTTGGATTTCGCATCACTGTTGTGACCATATTTGGGTGGACACTCTGGCGACCCCACCTAAAACAAGATATCACATATTATATGATATGTATATGTCTATGGCATATTAAAACATGGGAAATTCTGGATTTCACCATGAAGTTCAACCATGTCCAACCTTCGGCCGAGGCTGGCTGCCACTGAGCGTTTGTTAAACCGCGGTGCCGATTTGGTTTGCTGGGTCTTGAAGCAGATGCCCAAACTGGAGGCTGGTTGCGCTGCCCAAGACGGAGACAGCTTCGCAGCTGCGTTCGACACCCCTGTTGGTGATGATTGGTTCGGAGTTATTGACCTACCCTTCATACTTCAAATCTCAGGGAACATCATAACCCATTAATATCCATTATACATGGGAATGAGTACAGTATGCATCATATCCCATTGATATCCCCATTGATCTCCTCCTTGAAGGTGGATGCGTCTGCCACGCGTCCGGGGTATGTGAACTGGACGCCGTTGCACCTGGCTGCGGTGCGGGGATACACCGAGATTTTGCAGGTCTTGTTGAAGGCGAAGGCCTGCGTAGGGGCTGGAAGTTTGGAAGTTGAGGATCTTCACCAGTTAAATGAGGCTTAGAAAGGAATGGTAAACTGGTAAATTACTCCAAACATGGTGGTTGGTTCAGATTTGGGAAGGAATTTGGACCTCTGGGCCCAGTGAACAGTTGAACCAGTGAAGCTACAAGCGGATAGAATCCATGAACTTTGAGGGACGAGCATTGAAAAAGCCCACCATTTTCCAAGGGACCATGGGAACAGCGCCGTCTAGGATGTTGCTTTTTTAAGTACCCATGTTGATGAGAATCCACTGTGTCGTCAAATCCCAGTCTTCGCTGGTTAAGATCACTCGTGTGAATTTTATCACCAAAACTAATTTACTTAGTAGACCGGGTAGACCTTTGGTTGGTAGGTGAATAGAATTTTAAGGCCACATATATAACTGGAACTATTGTATGTATCCAGCTAGAGATGTTATTTGCTTTAAAGGTTTCTACGTCTGGGATTCACCTGTTGCTTGATATCACCTGCCAATTAAGGCTTTGTCTATAGAAAAAGAAGCTTAAATTCACTGGTGAATCATCATTTTCCCAACAGACAATTGCCAGTTGAGGGTTCTACCCCATTTTCACACATCCCTCTTTTGCTGGTCACAAGATATTAATCCCTTCCACCGGAATATTGAACACGCACCAGAAACCACGGTTTAGTAGAGAGTTGACATATATCTGGAAACATTTAGGGGGTGTTTGACATAGGGCGGAAGGGATTAAGCAATATTATTGCTGACTGAGTACTAAGTCATAGCCGTGGCGTATATCCCACTATAACCCTATCATGTAGCCATTATATCCCACGATATTCTCCAAGATGTGAGGCTAATCCCTTCGAAATCACTGGGGAATTCTATGTGAGCTCGGTCCAGCTCAATAGGCCTGGGCGTTTTTTTGGGGGGTTGGGTTGCAGATTTCATGGCTCATGTGGGAACCTGGGAAATGGATGGTGACTGGATGGACTGGATGGACTGGATGGATAAATCTTTGTGAACTGTTTAATTATGTTTGATGATGTAGCATCTTGGTTCAACCTTAAAGACTGGATGTTGAATGGTTAACTATTTAGGAACTGACGATTTAATGGTTTGATGATGTTTGATCTTTGCCATCACAGTAAATAGGGGTATCCAAGTTTTGCCATGAAGATAGGGGCATCAAATTGATTTTGTAAGCATGAGTCAATCAGACACACAGTGAAGAGAATCTCAGCATCTCCAAAAGTCAGAGGCCTTTACAGTCCACGACATCCAATCTTGACCCGTACCATTTTTGTTGGGGTATGAAATACATGAAGCAAAACGTCGAGATAGGTTGGATTTCCTGATGGGTCACATCAAATCACCAGATGCCTAGGATAGTGTATTCCCCCTCTGGTCGTGGCACGATTGAAACTCCTCATAAATCCGAGATATTGTTCGTACTAAGAATCAATTCCTCTAGAAATGATGATATTCCATGGGATGTCCCAAATTCCTCTAGAAATGAGGATGTTCCATGGGATTTCCAATGGTTTTCTTCGATTTTGCAATCTCCTCGCATCCCAAATTGGGGTCCTCAAAAACCGAGGTTGGCTGCTGGGGATGAGTCTGCAGTCACATGCGTGCAGAAGATCAGTGCCACGAAGGATGAACTGGATCAAGGTCAGCTTCACCATGGGGCGGGGATAGACATGGGATATTCCATCGGATACCCTCTGGTAAACTAACATAACTATGGAAAATCACCATTTTTTATGGGAAAATCCACTATAAATGGCCATTTTCAATAGCTATGTTAGTTTACCAGAGGGTATTCAGCTGATAAAATGGGATTTTTGAGGTGCGAAATGGAGGAGATTTGACCCGACACGAATTGGGATTGAGGGATTTCACCAGGCAAAATGGGCAGAACGGACGGTCCTGGTAGGTTTCAAACCATGCGTTGGCAGTTTATTGACTACAAATCAGGAGTCAACCAACATCAACCAACAAGAAATGGGGTACAACCAAGATATAAGCCGGTAAAAATGGATTGACATTTCAAAGATAGAAATAGAGAGGCAATTGAGAGGCGATATATTTGCACACAAATATGTACATACGTGGATAAACAGTACATACAAAGCCAACAAGCAGTGGTATCTGTTCAAGCCGAGGATTTTCCAGTGAGTTTGCAACCCACTGCTTGGCTTTCTGGTCATTTTCAGAGAACCAGAATACCAATGCCTTGGCCGCCTTGGCCCTTGCCCCCGAATATTCGAGCCCTCTAACACTGTGTGGATACAGTTTCTGAGGTGAACATTCCAGTGGCAAGGGAGGTGAAATCCAGTTAGTAGGCGGAAAAGAACCCTGATTATTGCTCTCCTCTCTGGTTTCAAACATTTCAAACATTTCAAATATGTCAAATTTCATCTTTCAAAATTATCTAGAATGATATAAAACCATCAACCAGTGCTGATTTGTTCTACAGTATCCTGAGAAGATTGCACGTGCAGGCCTCACGCCTCTACATCTTAGCGCCTTCGGCGGACATCTGCGGACGTGCAGGGCCCTGCTTCGTCGCAGCAAGAAATCCATCAATGTCATGACGCAAGGGTGGGGGACTCATAGCGTACACTCCTGTGTGCAGCGGGTGGACAATTTGATACAATTTGTGGGTCCCCACTTGGAGTGGGGAAGGGTGATGGTGTGATAGTTTGCACTTTCAAACTATTTTGTTTCAACATGGCATGTCTGCTGATACGCGCTGGAATGTCTCCGTTTCAGGAGTGGTGCACACATGGATGTTTGTGAGATTCACTTCAACATGTTTAATTTGTCAGGAGAAACCATTTTCAAGAAACAAGAAAATTGTTTTGCATTGAACTAATTCAATTATACTCACGCTTGCTGTTCTGTAATAATATGTAATATTTACTTTCTCATTCTCACCATATCTCAACTTTTATCCCCCACTATTCTTAGCCTTCGTTTTTCATCATTGTTCATTGTTCTTCCATCGTTTGTGTACATTTTTCCCTCGATTTTCGCAATTTTTCACCCAGCGTTGACTCGCTGAGTCACTGCTGGACCCCTTTGATGTACGGCGTGTGGAGCAACGACGTGGCGCTGGTGCGCGAGCTCTGCCGCGTGGGCGGCCGCTGTGCGGTCAACGACCTGGACCGCCGGGGCAGCGGCACGACGTGGTCCCCGCTGGCGCTGGCGGTGGTGCGCAGCAGCACGGAGATGGTGAACGCGTTACTGGAGACGCTTGGGGACCAGAAATGGGGATTTCCAGGGTGATGTGAATGGATTTTCCAGGGTGATTTCATGATCATCGTCATTTTGCCCTTGGGTTAATCTGTTAATCTTCAAGGTTTGGACATTTGGCAACCCCAAAGGTCGATAGTTGGAAAATCATCTGACTACCATCGTCCTGGTTGCACACTTTTCGGGGAATCTTTTGAGGGTTGCAACCAGGTGATTTTAATCATGATTTCAAGGTGATATTTTCACCAATAAGGATATTTAGCCATTGAACATGGGGATTTAATCATCAACCGTAGCAATCCTCTGGTCTCCTCAAACATGGCTGGGAAATTGCCGAACTAAATGGCTATTGAAATGGGAAACTAATATAGCTATGGAAAATGGCTCATTTATAGCTATATTCAAGTACCAGAGGGTAGTACATATGTATATGGGAAAAGGCCCCCCTTTGGGGAAAGGCCCCTTAGTAAGGTAAGTCAGTAGATACAGGCTGACTAGTTATTGTTATATTATGTTATGTTATATTAATATACAACGGTGGTGGATATATCATGATATATTTGTGCAAGTCGGACTTTGGGTTTCTTCTCAACCAACTAAACCAACAAATCCCTCACAACCACCAATTTTGATATTGACTGGGTACCACAGTTTTCTGGTTTCTGGAAAAATACCTTTCTGGTTTCTAGGGCATTGTCAACTAAAGCAACATACGAAAGGGTTATGACACTCTATAAGAGTATCATAACAACCATATCTATATATACAGGTTCCTGACAAACATATCTATTGACCCAAAGCCTAAATCTAGACCAACTCACATATCTACCATCTGGTGATTTAACATAGCCATGGTATAGATGGCCCATTTATAGATGGTTTACCTATTGAAAATGGTGATTTTCCATGGCTATATCTAGACTACGGAATTTCTTATCACTCCGTTGGGATCCCGAGGTACGCGGCGGATCCCTTGGCCCGTTACGCCTCCTGTGACTTCCCCGGCAGCGCCCTGGTGAAGCACTGCTCCCTGGCACTGCCCGATGCGCTGGAGAATCTGTGGAGCGGCCGGGATCAGTCGCCTGGCATTGGGAGATTGGAGAAACAACTTGGTAAAATATTATATATATATATTATCCATATTATAAATAAATAAATAAATAAACACATATATATATATATATATATTAATTTTCCATATTATATGTATGTATATATATATATATTAATTATCCATTATATATATATATATATTAATTATCCATATTATATATAGTTATATTATTCGTTATATTCTTTGTTTATTTACTTTTTTATATTATTTATCTATTTGGTATTTGAATTTATCTATTGATCTATCTATTTGTATAATATTACTCACGGTGTGATCGGGTCCAGGTGCTCGGATCCGGCCGGTTGCGGATCCTTTGATTTGGCAATGTCGATGTCCCGGAAATAAACTTAATGATGGTGATGATGATAATGATGATAATCATTGGTATAATGATAATGAATGATGGTGATAATGATAATGAATATAATGAATGATGATGATAATTATTATGTTTTGACGATTATTGGTATTATGATTGTGATAATGATGATAATGAATAATGGTAATGATGATATTGACAATGATGGTTTTGATAATTTTTGGAAAGGCGCCTGCCGCGCAGACACCCCACCGAACTGTTGTTCTTTACCACTGGTTTATGGCATTGGGCTTACCACCTTAGTGCTATTTCAAGATAGATATTAGTGTGTTTATCCGTATCATTGTATTACCATCTAAATCTAATATGCAACGATTTTTTTAGATTGTTTTTAAGCACATTGTGCCTCTACAAATCATTTTAGAATTGGTCATGAAAAGGTCCTTGTGGATCTCATCATCAAGATTTCCGAGGCGGATCTCGTTGCTACACCTGGCCATCTGCCGCGGTAGCAGCGCCATGCTGTCGCTGCTGCGGCCGGCCATGCTGGCGGCGCACCAGCGCCCCGCGGCGCTCAGCACGCAGCGGCCACAAATCGAGGCGTTGCCGTGGCAGGATGTGACGGGAACGCTGAAGGAGAAGTGCTGCAAGAAGCAGGATCCGGGGCTTGGGGGAGAATGAATGGGAATATAGCTGATAGTATATGGAATAGTTACATATTATATATATATTATATATGTATACGTATACGTTATTATATGATTTATATGTATATACACATATTACATTACATTGCATTGCATTGCATTGCATTGCATTACATTACATTACTTTATGTTACATGCATTGCATTGCATTGCATTGCATTGCATTGCATTGCATTGCATTGCATTGCATTGCATTGCACTGCATTGCATTGCATTGCATTACATATATATATATACATATCACTAGTACTGCACAAGGCGGTGGCGGAAGTTTCAAAGGTAGGACACTATAGGAGAGGTGAGTTGTTGTGATGCATGGATGGCAGAGCGAATCCACTGATGGACCGAAAGGTGGTCGGAGTTGTGTTTTTTGGAGTGGTTGCAATGGCTGCAGTGGTCACCTCACCCACAACTGCTGGATGTAGTGTGGTGTAGTGCAGCTGTAGTTGTAGCTGTAGTGTAGTGGAGTTGTAGCTGTAATGTAGTGTAACTAGTGTAGTGTAGTTGCAGTTGTAGTTGTGGTGTCGTGTGGTGTAACGAGTGCAGTGTAATGTAATGTAGTGTTGTGCTGTAGTGTGGTATAGTGTAGTCTAGTGTAAAGAAGTGTAGTTGTAGTTGTAGCTGTAGTTTTAGTTGGTGTAGTGTAATGTAGTGTAGTGTAGCCTAACTAGTGTACTGTGGCTTAGTATTTTTGCATTTGTAGTTGTAGTTGTAGTTGTAGTGGTAGAGTAGTGTAGTGTAGTGTAGTTGTTGTTGCAGTTGTAGTTGTAGTTGTAGTTGTAGTATCTATCTACCTATCTCCCTATCTACCTATCTACCTATCAACCTATCAATCTATCAATCTATCAATCTATCAATCTATCAATCAATCAATCAATCAACCTATCTATCTCTCTATCTCTCTATCTCTCTATCTCTCTATCTCTCTATCTCTCTACCTACCTACCTACCTATCTATCTATCCATCCATCCATCTACCTACCTATCTATCTATCTATCTATGTATCTATCTATCTATTCTATTCTATTCTATTCTATTCTATCCTATCCTATCCTATCCTATCCTATCCTATCCATCTACCTATCTACCTACCTATCTATGTATCTATCTATCTATCTATCTTTCTATCTTACCTTACCTTATCTTATCTTATCCTATCTTATCTTATCTTATCTTATCTATCTATCTCTCTATCTCTCTATCTCTCTATCTATCTCTCTGTCTGTCTATCTCTCTCTCTCTCTCTCTCTCTGCAAGCTTGAAAAGTAGCTATTCCGCGAGACATCGTCAATTGTTGAACTTGACAACATGAGAAGCGCAGAAATTCTGCGAGACTTCCTCAATTTTTGAACTTGACAACGTCAAAAACGAAGCTATTCTGCGAGACGTCCTCAATTTTCGAAGTTGACAACATTAACTAATCGAAGCAATTCTGCGAGACTTCCTTCAAAAATAGAAAGCTGAGTGCAGAGCTGATGGCCTCGTACCAATGCCTTTTGCGATTTTTCCACTCCATCTGTGTAAAGTGCTGCGCCTGCCACGAAAAAGTGATGCCAGTGGCCAGGTCATACGAAGTGTTGCACCTCTCACGCAAAATCATCTTAGCAGACCTGACGAGCTGATGCTCCAAAATGCAACCCTTCTCAGGAGATCAGCGCCCTGACCTCCTAACTTCTCTGATGAACATGTCTCTTGTACTGCGCCTGCCACGGAAAATGCATCTGTGCAGATCTTCTTCAAATGTCCCACGCCTGCCATTGTTTTTGAAAATGCTACAAAACACTCATGTTTTGATCAGGTGCAGAATTCCTTGCGACTGCCCCACAAAACCACATCTGAACCTTCAAAAATGGTCCGAGCATGTGGTGTTTTTAATTTTTTGACTTCCAAATGTGCTTCGCGCCACAACGGCGTGCACTTTTTCGACACGTCAACTTCCAAAAGTGGTCCGATACTGAGGTGTTTTGTACATTTTGACATTGAAATGTGCTTCGCGCCACAACGGCGTGCACTTCAAAAGTGGGCTGAACTATCAGTTTTTTTGCACTTTTGACTTCGAAATGTGCTTCGCGTTAGAACGGCGTGCGCTTTTTCGACATCTCAACTTCCAAAAGTGGTCCGGAGCTGGTGTGTTTTGTACATTTTGACTTCAAAATGTGCTTCGTGCCACAACTGCGTGCACTTTTTCGACATCTCAACTTCCAAAAGTGGTCCGGAGCTGGTGTGTTTTGTACATTTTGTCTTCGAAATGTGCTTCGCGCCACAACGGCGTGCACTTTTTCCGACATCGCAACTTCCAAAAGTGGTCCGAACCTGGTGTGTTTTGTACATTTTGACTTGGAAATGTGCTTTGCGCCACAACAGCGTGCAATGTTTCATCTCTCATCTGGCCAGCTGGCTCCGCACCCGCCGCTTTAGCAAGCCTACTCTTCGACCCTCCGGAGGCTCAAATCATTGGAAAAACACAGTGTTTCGCGACTTTCCTACCTTTTCGCGCACCTGGATCTTCTTTCTTCTGAGACTTTCTCTTTTTTGATCTTCTTACCTTTTCGCGCACCTGGATCTTCTTTCTTCTGAGACTTTCTCTTTTTTGATCTTCTTTCTTCTTTCTTCTTTCTTCTCTTCTCTTCTCTTCTCTTCTCTTCCCCTTCCCTTCCCTTCCCTTCCCTTCCCTTCCCTTCCCTTCCCTTCCCTTCCCTTCCCTTCCCTTCTCTTCTCTTCTCTTCTCTTCTCTTCTCTTCT
>Ga0126342_10019852_pt1 | contig 11366 bp, 6 predicted proteins | sample Cyp1metagenome_FD_92528 | JGI IMG/M metagenome (GOLD analysis project Ga0126342, IMG submission 92528) | Coral microbial communities from Lord Howe Island, Old Settlement Bay, Australia - Cyphastrea 1 metagenome | ecosystem: Host-associated > Invertebrates > Cnidaria > Coral ... | reverse complement strand
TTGATACTCCTCTTCTCGACTGCCTATAACACAGCTTTCATATATCGTTTCTAATATTGCGTCTCCATACTAACAAGAGAAGACCCTGCTCCTCTACGCTCTCGGGCCATCCGTCGTCTAGTATGTAGTTAATTATTCATTTTTTCTTGAACCATTTTTACCTCCTGAAAAAAAACGGATCTGAAAAAGAACTCCTCCCTCACAATAGAGCCTCCCCCCAGACAAACGGCAAGACGCTCAATTAGGAAGGGAACACATCTCACAATCGGGGTACCATGACACTAATCGGAGGCTAACATTACCAAACAATTAATCCTTTCGTTTTTGTTGTTTTAAATGGAAAATAACCAGCCAAATCCAGCCAACCAGCAACATTTGAGAAGAAATGGACATTTGAGAAGATGGAGAAAAAACACATCGGACACATGTGATGAGTTTTACACGTGGTTGATCGATAAACATGTCTCCAGGAAAAAAAAGGGTAGCAGTTACAAAACATCTTTGCCAGTCGGTAAGTTGTTTTTTTCTGTTTGTTGTTTAATCGTAGCCATGGTCTCAACATTCCCAGACGAAGTCTAGGGTAAGGAAAACATGAACTATTCCCTTTTTTCTTTTCGCATTCCTTTGCTTGTCAATCATCCGTGGAAGTTTGTTTTGAAATGATGCCTGCGGCAATGAAAATAAGGGAGTTTGGAAGCACCGATACCTATGATGAGGATGGGTGATGCCCGCAGTTGGCTCAAGATAGGCAGCTGAAAACGTGGCGTTATTTCCACCGACGTGGCATTTTTTTGACAACTCGGAGACTTCGCGACCTCAGCGACTTTGCGAGTTAAACCGCCGACAGCCACACGTGGCTTGACGGCAAGGGACATGGGGTGGTTGGAGTCAGTCCTGAAAAACGCATGCCTAAACAACATTAAACGACATGGTTATGGTATCCTTTGACATGGAAGTTTGAGCATGAATGCTCTTTTGGACATGATGATTTGTTGGGGATTCATGGTGGACACAAACAATAGTAAACCAAGTTAGGAAACCATGTGAATGTTTGCGATTGTAGGTTGTTTTGGTTCAAAATCATTGGCTCACCAATAGTGGATATGTTCGTTCTGCTAGCGCGGACCTACTCAGCGAAGTTGGTTTGCGACTTGGGTGTGTAGCGGAGAGATGTGTATTTAAAGGGTCTTGTAAACCAATTTATACCCCTGGTATCAAATACACGCCATAGGTTGATGTTCATGTTACTTTCTTAGCGACCATTTGTGGGATTTAATATGATTCAATGGCAAACGTACACCACCTGGTCAGTATAGATACAACATCCCCCCAAAAGAACTTGTTTTCTCAAACCACGAATGCAGGAATGGTCATGTTACATGGCTGTTCCATCTAGTCAATCAAGTCAATTTAGGAGGCTTCCTAACATGTATTCATATCCATTCCAATACTGGTTGGTGCTTTGGAACATGTTTTGTTTTCTATGCATTGGGAATTTCATCATCCCAACTGTTACTCACTCCATCATTTTTCAGAGGGGTGGCGAAAAACCACCAACCAGAACAGGATTTTCCATGATTTTCCATGAAGTAATCCAGCAAGCTGAGCAAAACACGGTATCACAAAATGACTTTGGCGTGTACAAGGTGGGCCTTTCGTTTACCATAAGTTGACTGGTAGCTTGGCCTTGAATTGTTGGGTTTTTATTCCGGCGATTTTGAGATCGAATAGCTTGTTGGGTTCATCCCCCAGCCATCACCATAAATATATAGGTGGTATACATAAACAATTCCCAAATGGTTGGTTTATGGCATTGTTTTACCCACATGATTTAAGGCTGTTAAACAGCTTGACCGTTTCAGTTACACATTTGGGGTAGAGAAATTCTCGAAGCTCTTCTCGGCCTCGGAGGCGTTCAGTAGCGGATGGCCCAGAAATGTGGAGGCCGAATCTTAACTGATGAGGAGGTGCTGAGACCAGAGAGCTGATGGGTTGATGGGTGAAATCACCGTTTTCGTTGTTTTTTTTCTGCTTCGCGGGAAAACCGAGAACATTAGATTTGAATGACTTAAGGAATCTTAAGTACTAAATGATACTAATGGGATTTTAATTTAGGTCTTTGCTGAGTAAAAAGAAAATGGTCATTCCAATCATAGATGGCATCCAAGAAAATCAACTGAAATGGATCAGCAGTTTCTGTTTAGCCGCTGTTTTTTAGCCAGTTTTCGATATAGGATGTGAAAAAAAACTCCTGTAAGGTTATGAAAATATAGAAGTTATAGATCATGAAGTAAAGTGATAACTATGGACATATCGAGGTTATATAAATCATGAAGTATTGGCCAGTTATTTAATAAACTTAAGAGCTACAACTACGACTGTGTAAACAACCAAAGAAAGTATAGGATATCACAACATATCACAACCGTGATCTATGCATGACCACCGGAGATGTCACTTGCGGGGGTACCGGGTAACATTTAGTAGCAGATTGTCACTATCTATGGGGTAACTTCCCTAATTGATTCTAATTAGTCAATTGGGTTTATTAATTCTTATATATATATATAAGACATTGCATATAATTATAAATGTATTATATTATATTAATCTGAGGTGGAGATGTTCTTTGTTTTGATCATGTGCGCGATCCATCTCCGTCAGGTGCATGAGTCACTTGGAGCACGAGCCGCTGGTGATTTCACATGTAATTGAAGATTGACCCGGCCTGGTAAAGCTACAAAAAACGATGGAAAATCATAGGAATTCATAAGGATTTCATGGAATTTTATAGTGATTCAATGGGATATCAATGGGATATACATATCGGATATACCCTTTTTGGTAAACGTTTAGAAAAAACGATGGAAAGATCCACCATTTGTGATGGTTAGATCAACTATTTCTATGGCAAGTTTCAATAGTTATGTTAGTTTACCAGAGGGTAGTTCGTTGATTTACCCAGACAAAAAGCTATGGGGATTTCGGTAAGTCAGTACCAGATGGTAGCCCATATTCAGGTAGAAGTTTACCACCGCAACGAACTGGGGCACCACCAAAAGTGGCTTTGATGGGCAAAAACGAGTCTGAACTGTGATCGCAACAACAAACTGTTGGACCACGAATTGACCATATACACGGAGTGTGGTTCCCAGTATCCCCCAGTGTTTATTGAAGGTTTAAACAAATATTTTTGCACCATGAACTAGTTCGTTACCCCTAATCAATCAATCCTAGTTAATTCAATGGCCATTTCAGAATCCTAAATTGGAGGTATCTACCATATATAAGGCCTATGTAAGGCCCATTGATTAATGCCAAGTAATTTGATCATTTGCCGAGTTTTTCCACAGCTGGCAAGTTTCTTCATTTTTGGTGTTTTGGACTGAGCGAAAAAAAATCGAAAAAAACTTGTGGGATACCAATGTTATCCACATTTTTTTGTCGAAACCATGCCATTTTAGGAGGGTTCCAATATGTTCCAATACAAACAATGAGCTAAGTTTTAATTCTCAACTGTCCAAAATTTGAGGTTACCACATACCATAGGTTATGGGACAAACCCAGATTTGATGTGTGGCAAAACTCCCGGAAATCACAACTAATCAACATGATGTCAATAATTCTAGTGTTTTTTGATTTTCTTTTGTCCCATTTATCGGTTGTGGGTTAACCCCCATGTTTTGCCAATGTTGGTCATGTCATACCCTGGGTTTGCTCCGAATATACCCCAGAATGTTCAAAGGCGGCAGCGATGACAATCCACCCGAAAAAAGGGGGCTTTTCCGATTCTTTTCAGACAAACTCTTACATCATACCTAGTTTCGTCGCTTAAACTCCAGTGCGCCTTTTAAACATTTATAGAAAACGGTTATTAACTGCATTACACGCCGTCATACCACATTGTAGCCCATATATCTAAGGTACGTTGTGTGTGTGTTCACCTGTTTTCAGCTGATATTCTTGTTATAATACCATAAATCCGCTTTAAATTCATCATAAATCGAAATGCGATCTCTTCACCATCATTGTTCTCCAATTATCTATAGTTTGGTGATATCCAATGATAATTGTGTTCATCATTATATATATATATTTATATGACTAATATGGGAAACGAATGGACATGATATTTAATATTATCATGGATTGAATATTATGTTATATCCAAGTGTCCACATATTATATTTATAATTATGTGTATATAAGTGTATATATATATATATATATATATACACATTGATTTTTCAATTTAATTATCAATTTTTGAATATTGTTTGGTTCTATCCAAATCTAAGTCTCCAAATCTAGCGCAATGAAAACCACTTCGCCTTTGGGATTCGATTCCACAAAAAACTCACAGGCCCCACGTTGTCGCCATTCCATGATTTTCGCAGAAAGTGGGACTCGTGAATAAAGTTTACTTAGTGAATAATGAACAGGTTAGTAATGGTAAAGATTCTGAATAATTAACCATGAATCTTTATGAAGCCGCAAAAACTCACCTTTAGCACTAACTAAGCATCGACGTGGTGAAGTCCCGCAGTGTGCTGAGGAATGTGTTGAAGGCTTTGTCCTTGGAAGAGAAGAAAGACTTGCGACGCCTGGGAAAGGAGCCCGCTATGGGGAGAGGTTGATGGGCAAATCATGGGGGGAAGTGCTGATTTCATGGGACTTGGGTGGTGATTTAATGAATTTTAATGGTGATTAACCCACAATCCATGGTGATAACTGAGGAAAAAGGTCATGATTTAATGGTGAGTAATCCATAATCCATGATGATAAGTGTATCATGGTGGAACATGATTATGATCATCCACTTGATGGCAACGTAACTGGTGATTTATCCAGAAAAATGTGATTTAAGTGGTGAAACCTTGAGGATATGTTATGGCTATAGGGGATGCTTGACAACACTTGTGCCTGAGTAATTGCAGTCGTAGCCCTTAGCCGTTATAACTCGCTTCAAAGGATCTAGAACCCTAGTTATAGGAGCTATTTCATCACATTTAAAACTGTCAAGGGACTGTAGAATTCATTATATATATATATGTATGTATATATATATATATATATATACATATATAAATAACTGGTTGGTGGATTCAAACATTTTTTCCACAATATATGGGATAATTCTTCCCAACTGACGTTCATATTTTTCAGAGGGATTCAAACCATACTTTCCACCAACCAGCCATAGATATATCACCTATAAACTATAAACCATAGTTATTGCCAATAATAAACTAACTATAGTTGAATATGTTATAGTCCCATCATATAACCATATATAACCACGATTTTATTGGTATGAAATAACCAGCTGAAAATTATATAATCCCATTATTGATGATTAATTGATGATTATCTATGTATAATAATCTATTCCCATAGATAATCATCAATTAATCATCAATATCATCTAATTGATTAATCATATCATCAATATTGGTGGTTATTGATTATCAATATGATTAATCATGATTATTGATGTATTGATAATCCCATCATATAGCTGGTTACATAATCTAAAAATGGGATTGATGATTATGTAACCAGCTATATGATACTTCCCATCATTTCCCTTCCCATCCCATCCCGGCGCGAATCTTCGGCGCCAGGAATATGAGGATCGTCGTGTTGATGCAGCGGGGGACCAGGGGACGACTGGAGGCTTTTTCAACGCTGGCTGCTTTTCGGGCCCAAAAAAAAGTTATAAATGGCCCTGGGTATACAGTAAAAAGGCCCAATATACAGAAAAATAAATGGAATTATAACTCCTATGACTAGGGTTATATATATAATATCACTATGAAGCCATTTATAACTTTTTTTGGGCCATAGCTGTAGGGATTTTGTGGTGATAAGTGATATAAGTGATGATTTCATGGGATGTTTGCTGATTTTTGCTGGTGTTTCCTTGATAAGCCAAGACAAGGTGATTTTTTTCATGGTGATTTAGTGGGATTGAGTGAGATTTAATGGGATCGAGTTGACTAAGTTGGTTTTGTTATCCCATGACCATCTAACGATTCATGATATCTTATAATCACCATAAACCCAGTTAATTAGAAACAAACGTTGCCTAACTATGAGGCAGGACTTTGTATTGTTTATGGTGGAGATAGCTATACTTTTGGCTTGTAAGAGGGCGACCAATTCTTAAGTGTTTGCCTTGTGGCAGTAATGTGTTGAGACAATCCGATTCTAGATTATCTATGGACCATATGAATTAACACCACTTCAAACCAGTTGATGACACATGTGCTTAATGTACTACTGTGGATGGGCCAGCGAAATCCTGCATCACCAACTGGATGGTATTTCAAACCTATAAATAATGGGATGTTTACCACCTATCAACTGGTGATAACCGGATTTCGCTGGCCCATCCACCGTAGTTGCCCTCTGCTCATCTAACATGGTTTGGAAAATCCCCCGTTGATTTCGTTGATTTTCCCAGCGAACGAAACCTCCATATATATATATATGTATGGTTAAATTATAAAGACCTCACTATTCTCCCTCACTGGAATCATGGTTAATAAGAGGAATCATCCCAAAATTGCCTGAATTCAGGTTAGTGAAATATTGTAATTTACCCTGATACCTATGGAATAACCACTATATATCACTATATGACCGGTAGCCGTTAGCCATTATTAGCCATTATTATAACCACTAGCTCAACAAAAAATAATCAATATGACTTGATATGAACCCACTACTATATCCCCATTGTCACCATTACTATTTAACAAATATTGGACTACAACAATTGTATTTCAATAACCAAATATAATTCCCCCATTGTTGTTAGTTAAATTCATTGTATATGACCATTGAGCAGTATATAATCATAGCCATTATCCCCAGTATCACCATCACTATTCAACCATTATAAGCGTTATAAGTTATAACTATTATATATTTATTGTCCATGATAGATTCCAATTATATCCCAATTTGAAACCCTATTGTTGATATTAGCCATTCTTGAAATATAATGGGGAGAATGTTAGTGGTGAATGGGGATATACCAAAGAATATTTCCATTATAATGGGGATATCCCAATGGTGAAATTTGATTACAATTACCATCTGGTTATTTAACATAGCCATGGAAAATCCATCACAAATGGAGGTTTATAGCTGGGAAAATCATCTATTTCTATGGGCCATCTATACCATGGCGATGTTAAATAACCAGAGGGTACAACAATGTTCACCATTAGCCATTCTCGAAACCCTAGTTTGCTGGTGAATCCCTTCCTATCGTGCCAGTGGCTCCTAGCATAAATAAACCACAAAATTAACAACGGCTATAGCCACTATTTGACTATAATATGAATGATGGCCTAGACACTATATAGCTATTATCTATATGCTTTAATGGTAAACAATAATGTTTTAACAATGTATAACCATATATAACCACTATAGCCATCCATTATAAGCATTAACTGCCATTATAACAATAGTATAACCACAAATTATCCATTAGAACCATATATGGTTTTCCACTATCACATTCTATACACACTATAGCCATTATCACCATTGTCAAAAAGTACAACCATATATAAGCACCATAGCCATATAATATAGTAGCCATTTTCCAGTATGACCATTATATCCGTTAACACAATAGTGGCTATTAACCAGTTTGATGGATTAGTTATTGACCATTATAGCCACTTCATGTCTAGTTTAGTCCTAAATATTAGTCATTATAACTATGGTTATTCACCACTATAACAACATATATATATATGATAATATATTACATATACATTTATACAACCATATTACATATATATATATATAACCATAACATATATATATATATATATATTCATATGTATATTGTGTATATATATATATATATATTTACACATCCATATATATATATATACATACATACATAGCAATGATCCATATACATATATCCATTAACAATGGAATCATCACCATGACCCACGACGTCGCTTTTATCACCGAGGTGGACAACGTCTGTGGCGAGGACGGCAAGCCCTTGGCCGAGATGGACGCCATCGTTCTGAAGCGCCTTGGCGATGGCCATAGGAAAGTCATGGGAAAAAAGAAACATGGGAAAAAGGTGCTGAATTACAGTTACTAGTGATTTAATTGTGATTTAAATAGTTATTTGATAGTGGTTAATGATGGTCAATAGTGGTTAATAATGGTGAATAGTGGTTAATGGTGGGTAATCGTGGTTAATAGTGGTTAATAATGGTTCTATGATAATAGTCAATAATGGTTAATGTCCAGTAATAACTATGGAACAGCAAGGTGGCTAATAGTGGTCAACATCAGCGACTGGTACTTGAATCCTTTCCTTTTTTGCCATGTTTTCAATGGGAATTTCAGGATCCTAAATTGAAGGTACCTACCATATATAAGGCCTATGTAAGGCCTATGTAAGGGAATATCCCCAGCAAAATATGGCCTTATATGGTACAGAACCTCCATTTTAGGATCCTGGAATTCCCATTGATGTTTATGGAAAAGAACCAGCCAACCAGCCAACCAGCAATGGAAAAGACAATTTTTTGTGGATGATCAAAGATTGACCATGAAATCTTTGTGAAATCTGAGTGATGAAAATTCGTAGCGGTGATGATCATGTTTATTGATTAGTAGCGGTTTTTGCGATGATGCAATTGGATGAAATCTGGGTGATTGATAGTGTTTCAGTGTTTCACATCTAATAACTAACTGGATGGTTTTCATGGAAATATGGTGGGATAAAATGTTAATTTATATCATTTATCATTGAATTCAGTATTTAAAAAACATAGAGAACTGGAAAATCCGACCGATTAAAAATGATTTTCATGGATAGTTCGTAGAATTATGGAACTATACTGGACATGGTAAATGTTGGGGGATAGAATGGTGAATCAATGGTGATGGTGGTTGACAACCACCGAGTCCTTCTTCTCAACGAGGCCACGCGTAGTTAATATGTGTTGCTAATTTTCCCTATTTGGCTCAATCCCTATTACACTGGAGGTTTCCTAAAATAGGGGTACCCCAACTCATCCACCCTTTTAGTATTGAAACCCATGGTGTTGGGGACCCATTTTAAGAAACCCCCATTTTACGGTTTTAACCCTGTGTTCATTTAATGTTCCATATTTAATCATGTCATTATGGTCTTGCTGGATGCTTCCTATAGTACTTATTTTCTTCATCATATCCATCACTGCTTAGCCAGAAACCATGGTTTTCCCAAGGGACCGAATCACCCACCGTTGATCAACATAACACCTTAAAGGACTTGGGGCACCTCCTTCCATCGTTCGCGGCGCCTCAAATTGGGGCTGAGGAACAAGACGAGCGCGACCAACTCCTTGTCACAGCACGAAAACCCAGCTTCGGGAAGGTTGGATGAAGTCATTTCTTGCTTGAAATGGAGCAATATATTTATACAATTTTATACATACACATATATTATGTGTAATTCACCAGGTCACAATTCACAAAGAATTAGTTTTCGCAGGGTATCAAAGTGTTTTGCCACTTTTTGTTTGGAATCGAATCGCCATCAGTAGATCTACTTCAACAATTGATAGCTTTTACGGACAAAAATAGGGCTGACCAAGTCATCTTTGACTTGGTCGTTGTTGGTGGAACAGGGGGAATGTTAAATCCCCACATTGTTGGATATGCCTACATTTGCGCGGAATTTCAAGGTTTCATATCATTGTGTGTGCGTGTCTTCAATCCCAACAATTGGGTGTTGAATACATTCTGGGAAAAACCCGGGGGGGTTTGCGGGGCTTGAGGATCATCTTACCCCTAGGGCCCACCAAAGCGTCATGGCTTGTTTGGTCCGTGGTCCGTAGAACTTCTGTGGATGGCTGGTCCGTCAGGTCCCCCAAAAATGAGCCTGAGCCAAGTGCCACGGCATCATCCGAGAGAATCGATGGACTATGACCATCTATGACCCATAGGATCCATGGTGCTGCTATATATGGTAACATGGATCCCATCAATATACCCCATTTATGTTAGCATATATACCAGCACCATGGATCCTATGGGTGATGGAAAAAGTCTCCGGAAGTCAAAGTTCAAATGGTTTGATTCAGCCTTAGGAGACAGTTTCAAAAGGCATCGACCATCATCGACCACCACCATTGATACCTCTGTCTGCGTTTTTTTCCACCGTGTGTTGGTGATTGAACACTCACTTTGATTTTTTAAATGGCCATATGTTTGGTGATTCTTCCCGTTTGTTGATGTTAAAGCCCTATGTCCGATGAAAAGCCCAGCCTCTGAGTTGGAAGTTGACCTGCGCCCCCATCTAAGTATGTAGATAATTCTAGGTATATTCTAGATATATCCTTCAGAAATCTTCATTATATAGACTATGAAGCAACTTACATCATTTGTAGAATCATCATGAATCTGAATCCCACAACAGAATTGCTTGAAAATTCAGACTGATCTGGGGTCTCCATAAGTGCCAGCGGCTGTGGGGTTTGATCCAATGTCGGGCTGAGGACGGAATGGGCGTCCATGGAGGCGCGTTTTCAAACGGATTTCGGAACGTGTTCGCCGGACGCCGAACGCCCTTACTTTTATATTCTTTTAGATCATGAATAGGATATATGATATGAATCCCATAGGATCCATGGTGCTGCTATATATGGTGTGCCATGGATCCCATCAACAAAAACCCCATTTATGTTCGCATTTTTCTACCAGCACCATGGATCCGTCATGGTATGATATGAACGCTCCAGCAACGCTGACTCCGTGGATTCGTCGAGGCTTTCAGCATTTTGAGATAGGCAAATAAGAATTGCATAGCCATGGAATAGATACATATAGAATCATATAGATACCACAGTTTCATACTGGAAACTACTGGAATAAGCACGCAATGGCTTGGACATGGTTGGACTGGTTGTTGTTTGAAGTCAATGATTGGAAACAGCCTTGGTCGCTTGGATCCAATGGAGCCGAAGCAATTCAGCAATCCAGTTGGGTTTGAGGTGATTGTAACATATTGTAGCCATAGCAAATCGCTAGCTGGATTTGCAGGTCACAAAAGGTGGGCAAAGCATCACAGGTAACCCCAAAGGTATGGGCAGGTATAACATGGTATAACCATCACCCCGTGATTCTCACCCCCAATTCCCAGGATTCCCCAGGCATTCCCTCCGATATGGACAACCTGACTTAACCCAGTTAAAGCCAAGTTCTTTTTCCCGAGAGCGCCTGCGAAGGGTTCTTCGTAAAAAAGCAGCCGTTATACTACATCTTCACACCTTCAGATCTGCTGATCTACATCTTCACACCTTCACATCTGCTGATCTACATCTTCACTC
>Ga0126342_10019851_pt1 | contig 11366 bp, 11 predicted proteins | sample Cyp1metagenome_FD_92528 | JGI IMG/M metagenome (GOLD analysis project Ga0126342, IMG submission 92528) | Coral microbial communities from Lord Howe Island, Old Settlement Bay, Australia - Cyphastrea 1 metagenome | ecosystem: Host-associated > Invertebrates > Cnidaria > Coral ... | reverse complement strand
TATATATATATCTACACTTGGGTATGACGTAGGAAAGTGAATCCTGGGGATAAACTTGGGGGTCAGGATATATGGGATAAAAACAATCATAATTGGGATATTGTTGGGATATAATGGCAACCAAAAACCCAACAATAATGTGCCATGGGTTTGTCCAAACACGGAGGATTAACACAACTTTTAATGGCAATTCAAATGGGGGAGATGATGAAAATACCATGGGATTTAGGTAGGGTACCCATGTTTCAGACCAACCTAATGCCTCACTGGTACACTTTGGCTTAGTTTTGGGCAAACCCATCTTGGGCGTTTTAGTAAAACCTTGGGGAAAATCACTTCAGGATGTGGTATATCTCGAAAGAACGATCTTTCTTTTCGGCCATTGATCACCCGGACAACTCAAGAAGCAAGTTCCAAATAAGTGACATAGCCATAGCTAGTCTTAGATACCTTGCAAACGACTCAAACTTTTGCTTGTAAGTATGTGTCCCAAGTTTCTAGCTAACCTGCCAAACCTCGGTTTTCCCAGCTAACACGTGATCTGACCAAGTCACGCTTCATCTTTTGGCTCATGTTGCCTCAACGGTGTGACGTTCAAAACCCACAACTCCCAAGGTGCTTGGGACATTTCATGTGAGGTCTCTCTCCAAAGCGAGCAGAAACAAGTTCGGCGGTCACGATGCACTGCTGTCAGCTCTTCAACGTTAACTTGCCACGTTTGATTACCGAAGGGTATGGCAAAAAACACCCCATTTAACGAACAAAGAGAAGTTGCTCCAGAAAGAATGGCATACATCATGAGGACGAGGGTGCCACATCAAAGAATGTGGGATAAAAGTAAAGCCACTAAGACGGCAGAAACGGTGCTGATTTACCTAATTCTATAATTTGGAGGGCTTCGCAACCACACTGCAAGACATCTTGGGCCTTCAGACAACCTCGAGCAATTTCAACAAACACACAGTCACTTCTCGTTCTTATGCCCACAACTATGGACCATGACCGGATCAATAGTTTCGTTCCTTGTACAATTCAGTTGCAGTTCGAGTTGCACCCCCAAAATATCCCATTCACCTCCAAACAAACGGCATCTCAGTAGATCTCAGCGACACATCATATTCAGTACCATCTGGTAATGACTAACGGGTTCCTATTGAAAATGGCCCAGTCGAAATAGTTGATTTACCCATTAAAAATGGTGATTTTCCGTAGTTTTTGGTATGTTTACCAGAGGGTAAACATCGCAAACAGTCCCCCAACAGTGAACCGATCGACCAGTTGGTGAAATGTCAAGTCGTGCGGCTTGATTCAATGGTTTGCCAAGAAGGGGATATCCCAAAAACAGCAAGTTGATGATTAACCATGAAATTTTCTGGTATCCCGGTATCCTCCGGTAATCAAACATAGCAATTGGAAATCCCCCTATTTAATTCGATGATTCTTCCATGAACCTCCATCTAGAATGGTTTTTCCGATATTTCCTATGAATTTCCTCTAATTTCCCCAGCTGTAAACCTTCCTTTCCTTCGGGCATTTTTCATTGTCCCGGATGACACTGGGAAGGTAATCCGCCAACAAAAAGGCCTTCCCCAAGGCAAATGGAAGCGACCTGCCAGCTGGCTGGATAACACACCTGTCTGGTGTTTGAAAATGGTGAGATTCATTGCTGGGTGTTACATGGTTATATATTATATAATATGATATAAAATATGTATATTTTTCGGTTAACCTAAATTTGGATGGTTTCATGACCAAGCACCTGGTGTTTTCAACGATCATCCAGAGGCTGGAGAGTGTTTCACATCTAGCGAAGACGAGTTGCTGGTTGGCGTAGCCTCTGGTAAACATACAAAAAACTATGGAAAATCACAATTTTTAATGGGTAAATCTACTATTTCTATGGCCATTTTCAATAGCAACCCGTTAAATTACCAGATGGTACCTACAATGTAGGTCAATTGGTCAATTCGACTGCTTGTCCCAAGCTGAAACGGCATAGATATAATGTATTGTGCTATGGTCAAACGTTGGATTATAGATGATTATAGAACATAGAGAACCATCCGACCACTATGAGGGGTTGATAATGGATATACCCATTACAAATAGTCCCATTCATGGTGGTTGGTCATTCCATAAGCCATATACCATGCAACTTGACCATGGCACAAATGACATCCGTCCCATTTCTGGAAAATCCATGAAATGGGGATCTTCTTCACCATTGCCGCTTTAATAAAAATCCCAACTGGGATACGTTTTCTGGTGATTTTTCGCAACCCCTCTGAAAAATGATGGAGCGAAAGTCAGTTGGGATGATGACATTCCCAACTGAATGGAAAAAATAATGTTCCAAACCACCAACAAGTTATGGATTTCTTGATGGTTGCACACACACATACACAGACAACAAACACTCATTTCTGCTGAACAACCCCGACATTTTTGCTGGATAACCTACCCTTTACTGGTGAACACACACACACACACTTTTTGAAGGTTAAATCCCACTTGTTGTGGGTTTTATATCAAATATTATGAACCTTGCCTGTTCAATCCAACCATTTATTAACTAAATTTCACATAGAATCTGCAACATGGGGTCCCAAAGATGATTTTTACCACTGGATATGGCCCTTGTTGGGTTTCATATCATTGGGAAACCATGCTTTTTAGAGCAACATAACATCTATGAAGAAAGATACATAGAGGATTTTTCGATGACCAAATCAGATTGCCAAAGGTTCACTAACACATTTAATACCCCCTTCCCTTTTCTATGTAGCTAAATTCTCTTCTTCATCTTCACTGGCGCGCCTTGTCTTTGATTTCCACAGCACTTCTCCAGCCAGTGAAGTCAGCGACTTTGTCCTGTGCGCTGGGGGGTTTGTCTCATCACGTCTCCCTGGCTGATTCTGACAGGTCTTCATTTTGGCCGCTATATGTACGTAAGATATTGCAAGAATTCCATGATATTCTTGAGAGTTGTCAGTTACAATGCTTCCAGAGCGCCGGGGTTCTTTTTACCACGACCAGGGCAATTTATTTTCAGACAGATCCAGACATGTGGTGGGTGATTTCAACACAGAGATGGGGGCTATGGGTCAACCATCAGGCACCGATTAACCTACAGAATTCGTCGATATTGAACTCTTGAGCCATCCATTTTCTTGGGCGATTTTGACGTATGGGTCACTATCTGGCTGGGTTTTGCTGGGTTCCCCATGAATTCAATTCCCGGCTTTTGTTGGAGCATGTCTTCCACAGAACAGTCCTGGGCATTCAACACCCAGTCTATCTCTCGCAGGGGCATATCATTTGCGGCGTGTATATCAATATGTGACAAAACATATCTATCATGTTGCTATAGAGTGTGTATGATATATGATATATTGGATATTCAACATGATATGGTATAAAGAAAGTGCACATTACATTACATATTATACATAATATAGTATGCCGTATGTATATATATATATATATATTATTGCATATTGCATATCAACTGTAAAATATCAAATAGCTATCAAATATCAATTATTATACACTATTATTCCAGGAAAATATCTACGTTCCAGAAATCTAATGTGAAACCCTTCAGACCGCGGGACTTGGAAACATGCTTTCCTACTCGATCTGTGGCCATATTCGAAACCACCCGCAGTCGAATTCCCTCCCAATGGCACTGCAGATGAACCACAGGATTTTGAGGTACCCCAAGTTGGCGTGGGATATCAACTGTTCCAAACCACACAGGCTGCGACCACATCAGCCAGTGACTGTCCACTTTATTCCATGGTCATTTCAGGAACCGATTTATTGGAGGTGCCTACCATAAGGCCGATTTTTAAGGCCTATTTTTGAGAGAATATCTCTACAAAATATGGCCAACAGTATGGTACAGTACCTCCATATTAGGATCCTGGAATTCCCATCGAATTATTGTTCGGTGGGAAATCCATATGACAACAATCTGGTGGCATCTTAGGTATCCCTATCTGGTTGTTGGAACGTTCCGCAATCAACATTCAATCTACTATAACAAACCAATCATCGTCTATCACTTACATCCCTACTCTTGGCATAAGAACTACACTAAGCAATCAACCAACCCAGATGTTTGATGGTCAAAACAACCCAAAAGGTGCAATGAATTCTTATTTGTTCAGCCTCACTAGAGCTGGCCTTGGCAGTTACCACAGCTTCCAGTAGCTGCTCCTTGCTGTGATGCAAACACCACCATTTATAAAGGTTGGGTGCATCAACAGGGGCTGAAAAACCATCACGCTTAAGGAATTTGGGGAAGAACAGGCATCAACCATCACCACCCTGGTGTGGGTCAAGGCAATTTTTTGCAGTCTGGTGAGTTGTCTCCCAATTGCATACCCATGTGTGTGGATCAAAAACTTCTTCAGAACGATGAACCTTTTACATGGGGTGTTAACCTTGCCATTTTTTGCGCGCTTCAAAACTGAACCCATAGATGTTTTGGACCGATGATTGCTGGTGGTTTCGGCTGGGTACGAGTATATAGCCCCACGAAAATTGCCAAAAAATAGGCTCGTCACTCAGGTACTAAACCAGTCGGTTTGCCAACCATTTATTGGCTATATCAGCTTCATCACCATCATTCAGGATCAAACTCCAACTTTCTTGTGGGTTCAAGATCCTGAAGTGCCAGTGGTTTACCCAGAAAATTGATGTTTTGAATTCCCATACATTCATCTTGATTAAGTGTTGACTAACCGTTGATGAAATGTTGATTCAAAGTTGATCACATGTTAATTAAATGTTAATTAAATGTCAATTATTCATGAGTGCATGTTGACTAAATGTAAATTAAAACATTTTTTTCCTCAGATTTTTTTTGCACAGTCCCTTCTTCCGCGTCCTCGGAACTGGAGGAAGCACCTGTTTTTCGGTGCTAAAGTGATGGATCCATGGATGGCAACATATATGGCTTAGAGCGATGATTACCAGATATAATTCAATTCTAAAAATCCAGTGCACCACTTATATTGTTTGTATGGATTACTTGATATGACTTACCATTGTTGTATAGTTCAATGGTAGTTCAAAGATAGGGAAGCTGGTTTATAACTTCATGTGGCCTACCCAATATTAAACATACCATTTGTAATCATTTGGGGATGTTTTTCACAACCCACTTATGGTGATATTGTGGATGGTTGATTATTGGGCTTACCAGAAGAGACTAAACCCAATCCTATCATCCTATCATAATGACCAGAGATGTTGATGTAATCATAAATTGGGGATGTTCATTGAGATTAATAGCTATGATGGTTGGTAATTTTAACCATCTTGAAAAATATGAGTCAATGGGAAGGATTATCCCATATATTATGGAAAACAAAACATGTTTGAAACCACCAACCAGATCTATGATGGTTGAGGTGGTAGTATCAATTTCATAAACCATCCCCAATTGTGGGTGCCAGAGACCATCCCCCGATGTAGTTCGCGAACGAGTCACCCGCGAAAATCGCTGGGGTTTAGGGGATGTCCATCTCCACTGGTACCAAGGGGTAGCAAATGATTTCATTCTTGATATATCATCATTTCATAGCTGGTTGATGATAGTTGATGTCAGGCTATCAGAAAATACTTGGGGGATTTGTCAGACAAAAAAGTCAAACATTTGTTTATTATATTTCCTGCATGAATCTTGATTAACAAAACCAGCTTACTAGTATATTCACAGCGGGGAGCATTGCATTGGTGATTGGAACTGTCGGTAAGTTTTGAGGGCCACCCCCCATTCCCCATTGATAGACTGCGGGATCATTTTATGGAATCAACAAGAATTGGAGAGATCATAGAGATACCCTCTGGTAAACTAACATAACTATTGAAAATCACCATTTTCAATGAGTAAATCCACTATAAATTGCCATTTTCAATAGCTATGTTAGTTTACCAGAGGGTACAATCAATAAAGACTTGTCCAGCTGCAGATGGCTTTCATATGATGAAACATGCAGTTGAGTTGGAGCACCCAAACGCCCTTCTTTCAAAATACTTTTAAGGGGAATATATTGAATATGTCAGGAGGATAAGAGGATACAAGCACAAAATAATTGTTTGATCCTGTTCCCATATTCTGGGATGGAAAGTAACACCACTTGGACTTGGGAACCTAGATGTTGGGCTTGAAATTCGCTTCGCCAACGCTGAGCCAAACTCTTGGAGAGATATGTTCCGAATGACTCTGTACCTACTTTCAAGGTGGGTCTCAGCTGGAAAAAGATGTGGTCAATCAGTGAACCACAGTGATATTTTCCATCCAGAAACCTACCACTGCAGGATTGCCAGCTTCGGAAATTCACCAACTTGAAGACATGAATTTATTTTCCATCGTTAACACGAGATAAAATCCACGGTGATTTCTTTTGGTTTGTATAATTTTGTATATATCTTTATCATATTTTATCATGAGCTACTCTGGATATCACTTGGCTTCACGCTTCGAGGCGTGCCCATGAAATATTGGGGCTTTCATCGGTGGCTCCCCAGTCGTCACCGTTGTTTCACCGTTGTTTCAATACCCAAATGGTCTGACTTGGATGATCTGGGGGTCCCCATTGATCAAAAGAGCCCCGCTGCCAATCCATCAACGCGGCGGGCCTTTCATCGCAAAATCCTGCCGCTGGGGATTCATCCAATGGCGCTTTCAAGAAATCTGAGGTTAGCATAATCCTCTGGTAAACATACAACAAACTGATGGGAAAATCACCATGCTATTAATGGGTAAATCAGCTATTTCGACTGGGCCATTTTCAATAGCTATGTTAGTCATTGCCAGAGGGTAGTCCTCTCACCAACAGACAACATTTTTTTTTCAATGGCTACTCATAAAGTCCAGTAGCAATGCCTGAGGGGAAATCAACATCGCCAGATGAGTGTTCGATGCTAGGTTCTCCATAGCCATGGGCGGCCCGTCTGAGGTTCAAAACAAGGTACCGCAGCTTTCGCTGGGCACGGCCAAATTTACCAATGGATCATCAATGGCAAACCAAGAAAGCTTCTACTTTCACCTACTTAGATGTGCATCCCGGTTCCGTAAATGCTGTCACACAATCGGATGTCAAGCCTATCCTTTTTGCAGAACTCCGATCGTCGGATTTCATCTTTTTGAGACCGTCGGCTCGCAGGCAAATCGGAATCTTCATCCACACTGTGCCATTCAGCTTGTCACTCGAGTCCCGGCGGTCCAACGTCTCAGTAAACCAACACACATTCAGCTTCTCCTTCCAGACTGAAACTGCCACAGGGTTTGATGGGATATTCCACATATAACTGAGGTAGAATATGGAACTTACTAGCTAACTGGGAGGCATCACCTTCACAAAGCTGTGGCGCCAGAAGCCCCAAAATCCCGGTCAGATAAGAGTGGCTCTGACTGGTTGGGTATTCTCAAGGGTTTTCACTTGGCTTTACTATTTACCATACCTACCCTCAATCGAGCCACGCATATCTCCATATTTGTTGTTCATTTTCCCAAATTTGTGAAAAACATGAAAAACGTGGAGCGAAAGAGTGTTGCTGAATTACCATTTATAATCATCAAAGGTTACACTCTAGGGATTCTCAGGCTTTCAAGTTGGTTAAAAACCATAATCTCATATGGAGGTTTCCTAAAAACGGGGCATATAACCCCTAAATCATCCATTTTCATAGGATTTTCCATTATCAATCCATTTTCGCGGGATTTTTCCATTCTAAACCAACCAACTCCTGGGGATTCCCCCCATGACTATGGAAACCCATTCGCATCCTCTTTGTTCAAGACCATGGCCGTTCCGGACGTCCTCAGGCAACTTGCTGCTGAAACTGGACCAATGAAAAGGCCATTTTCATGGGGAACATGAGGATAATCCATCACACGCATAACCCTCATGGCATCGCCAGCGTGCGAAGCTCTACACTATCCCACATATCAAGTACGTTATATCTCCGTTATATCCCCATATTCGTTGGTCAACTTACTTCCTATAAACTGGTTGCTAAACATCCATAGAGACACCATAATATCCATTACAGTCAATAGAGTCACCATGATATCCATTAGCGTTTGTTCTATCCCACTATATCCCAGTTACATCGCCATCATATTCCATTGAATCCAAATTTTTATTGGTTGAATCACAGATAATCCATACATACATCCATGGACTGTCCATTATTGCTATCCATTAGCACTGTCAGTAATACCGTATTTGTTGCTTACCATTGCAGGACTTTTCACTCTCAGCTCTGTGCTCTTGTGAAAGGAACTGCAGCAAGATCTTTGTCCTGGACGCCAGGCTGCAAAATGAAACGATGGCCCCAGATACATTGGGGTTACAATTGGGATAAGATGATGAGTATGTAACCACTAATGGGATTTAGCACCAGCAAATTATGGGAAGATAATTATGGGAATCTAGTTTGAATATTTCCATATATTGATATGGGGAGGGATCAAAACATTATTTAAAACGCTATGAAATACCACATTTGGGGGATGAATATATATCCATTTACCCGCTATTTTTTGCCGCTAGGGCTAAAGGGTGTACAGGGTTTTGACGCATTCCCTTTTCTCGGAAAATATGTGGAGTCAATTGCTGATTTACATGAAAACTCCATTATTTAAGGAGCAGCGGTCGATCATTGTATGGGGGTATGGCCACGAATTGCTGAAGCATTTTCATCAGGACCCTAAAAGCTGGAGATGTAGACCGACACGATCCACCATCACAATTTCCAAATGGTAGGAACCATCGCCCAAAATAGATTCCCAAGTTGGAGGGATCGCTCAATCTGGGTAAATAATGATACCATCTGGTTCTGACTAACAGTTTGCCATGGAAAATCCCCATGCTATTAATAGGTAAACCATCTATTTCTATGGGCCACGGCTTCCATGGCAAACTGTTAAATAACCAGATGATAAATCCAATCTACTATATTGATGGTCATATTTTATCATATCCCCATTCTATCTCCATGATATCCCCATTATATCTCCATGAAAAAAACAATGACAGATTAGCGCGGGAATGATTGACTCTGTCCAAGGTCAAGAGAAACGCTGCAGGTATTTCCTTCAAAGGCTGGTGGCAAAAACCCAGGCGGGTGGAAGAGCTGCAAGCAGCTGCCAGTGCGCTGTGTTATGGGCGATTCATGCATAATTTCTACAACCTGACGAGTTTCTTCCACAGCATGGTCGAACTGATCCTACAAAAGATTGAGTCAATTTCTTGCTGATTGGGTAAAGATCTGATTTCCCCACCAAAATGGCAAGCTGAAGAACATTCATCAGCTCAACCAGTTGGTTTGTCCAGCCCGGCTTGGAACCCCAATGAGCTCACCCGCCCTTCCCAAAACCTGGTGGTAAACCTATCAGACATTGCCATGACCGTTTCTTGATGATCAACCTGCCAATTTTTGTGGCTTATGGAATTCTAAATCCTGGAGCCAGTTGGGTTTAGACCAATTTGAGGGTTAAATCCGTCAAGTCGGCATGTTTTGAAAAAAATCACCCATGGATCCATTTATCACCAAGTCACCAAGTCTCCATATCTGGTTGCTGGTATACCTACCCCTCTGAAAAATATGAAAGTCAGTTGGGGCTGCTATTCCCAATATATGGAAAAACATGTTCCAAACCACCAACCAGATACTTTATTTCAAACCATTTATTTCTATTTAACAAAAACCGTTTAACTCCGCAATGTCAGTCAGGCGTCTGTTTCTCAGGGATGTTGATGTCAAAACTCAGTAGCGCCTTGGTCGTGGTGGCCGAAAGTCAACCCTCTCTGGATACTTACAGACATACACAATCATACACACTATGTACACCTATACGTGGATATATTGGATACCCCTATGTGAATGCTATGGAAATATATGGAAATCATAGATCAGGAGTAAGCATGAGATAGCACAGCAAATCTATTGTACGTGCTATGAGGTGAGCCGGCACATTGAGAACCCCTATGCCATCAGCGAAAGAACCAGTCGAACTGATTGTCTTTGTGGTTCGCCCGAATCACAACTGGACGATCGCCCCACTTACCCTACTGAATTCACTGGTCTTACAACACACTTACTAACTTGCCTCCATTGGCTATTTCTGATTCGAGATTCACCATTTGATTCACACATGAACAATTTCATCAGCAAATGGATAGCTTCTTCTTCATCAAAATCCACCCACTATGAACATAATTCCAAATCGATTTACCAGGTACTGTACCAGGCCCACTCTCCCATACCCAATGACGACGGCCAGGTGGCAGCTGAAAACTCCTCAAGTGACAAATCTCCTCAGGGACGTCGGCAATGTCTGCGACAGGTGCTTCATAGCATCCATCTATCTATTACTGGTTATTTAAAGGTGGAAAATCAACACTTTGCCATGGAAAATCACCATGGAAGATTATTACTACTGGTTTACCTATTAGTTGGTTTACTATTACTATGACTAACAATTTGCCATGGAAAATCACCATGCTATTATAGGTAAACCAACTATTTCTATGGGCCATGGCTTCCATGGCAAACTGTGAAATAACCATAGGGTAACTATTATGAACGTACGTGAATACAGTACATGGTAAATTAACACAGACTAACAAACAAATCAATGTATTTCTTTGTGATATCCTCCAACATTTTAACAAATATTAGTGGATGACATTTGTCCTTTCCAACCAGACACTTCATCGAAACGGATGCAAGGGACACTGGCAACGCTCCCACTTTCTGGCACCATTAGGCGGGGTTGACCAGCCCTTCCCTTGAGCCCATTTCGCAGGTCCATTACCTGTGCCAGCTCTGGTCACCGCCATGCAGCCGCATATTTGGCATTTCAACAGGCAATACCAAGAGTTGGTGCCTTCCACATCGTACCATGTGGTGTACTGGAAGTTCGGAGGCAAAGGACCAGAGTATTTCTCCAAACCTCCGTTCATAGCGATGCGAATGATCCCAGCTTCTCCATACCGAGTCGGTGTTGACTGAAAGAACATCGATGGTGTCTCCTGCCAACACCAGTGTCTCCGAGGTCTCCTGCCCAGTGCGCAATGCAGCCATCCGATCTATGTGCGTAGCCATGGCTGCAGCCACATCGCAGTTGCAAATTCTGGCCCAGTGGATGCTAATCATTATGACGATGCTAACCATAAATAGTAAGTTGTGGTGATTACTCTACTGAGTAACATTCAATGGTGAGTACCAGTAGTACCGCACAAGGCGGTGGCGGAAGTTTCAAAAATAGGAAACCTATAGGAGAGATTGGTTGTTGTGAATCAGGGATGGCAGAGCGAATCCACTGATGGACCGAAAGGTGCTTG
>Ga0126342_10019850_pt1 | contig 11367 bp, 7 predicted proteins | sample Cyp1metagenome_FD_92528 | JGI IMG/M metagenome (GOLD analysis project Ga0126342, IMG submission 92528) | Coral microbial communities from Lord Howe Island, Old Settlement Bay, Australia - Cyphastrea 1 metagenome | ecosystem: Host-associated > Invertebrates > Cnidaria > Coral ... | reverse complement strand
TCAAGCACCTTTCAGTCCATCAGTGGCTTCGCTCTGCAATCCCTGATTCACAACAACCAACCTCTCCTATAGGTTTCCTATTTTTGAAACTTCCGCCACCGCCTTGTGCGGTACTACTGGTATTTAATTGTGAGGTTTAGATTCAGTAATTGTTGGACTAAGAAGAACTCATATTCTGCTTGGGGATAAAAAGTCGTTTTGTATCCAGTAATGAAGATTTCACCAACAAAATGGTGATTCAACAAGCCAAAGTGGTGATACAATACAAACAACATATCTCAGACAAACCAACACCCTCTGAGATGAAAGTACCGTTGCTAGGAGATTACGTGGTTGGGGAGTTAAACATCAAATATCACTAGTTTGATTTTTACAACTAAAGTTATCCAAACATAATTCTGGTTGGTGGTTGACCTACCCCTCTGAAAAATATGAGTTCGTCAGTTGGGATATGACATTCCCAATAGTCTGGAAAGATAAAATTCATGTTCCAAAACACCAACCAGTAGAATATACATAGCCATTGAAAATTTTCATTTATAGTGGATGTACCCATTAAAAATGGTGATTTTCCATAGTTATGTTACGTTAGTTTACCAGAGGGTAAATGATGGTTGGTAGGTCCAGTCTTAGATGTTGACGGAATTCCGGATTGTTGGTGATCCAAACCGCCACGACGTGCGCTGTCCTGCTAACATCCAGGTAATTTCCGGACAAATCCCAGCTGGTGAGCGGCTGGTAACTCATATTGTATATACATACAGTATGTGTAATGTAAACACAGTAAATATAATAATTAGATATATATATATATATGTGGGGGTATGCCATAATTACCATAGTTATACAAAATCCGCCGACCCCAGCGAGTGGCAGGGGGAGCGCATGTCAGGAGCAGCACTTTTCCTTCAGAAAGCACCCTTATAGGCAGTAGCCTGCCTTCAAATGCTTCCAGGCGCCCTTCGAATGCTTCCAGGCGCTTTGGGCCACAGAGGTTTTCTAGTGGCTTCAGAAAGCGACGTTAGGCAGTATAGGCTTCCTTCAAATGTTTCCGGGCGCCCTCCGAATGCTTCCGAGCGCTTTCAAAGTTTTCTCGTGGCTTCAGAGAGCAACGTTAGGCAGTAGCCTGCCTTCAAGTGCTTCCGGGCGCCCTCCCAGAAATTTTACTATGGCTTCGGCATGCTTCCGGGCGCCTTCACAGAGGTTTCCCAGAGGTTTTCCAATGGCTTCTGCATGCTTCCGGGCGCCCTCACAGAAGTTTTCTAAGGGCTTCAGAAAGCGACATTAGGCAGTAGCCTGCCTTCAAATCCTTGAGGGCGCCCTGCGAATGCTTCTGGGGGGCTTCCCAGAAATTTTCTAATGATTAATGGCTTCAGAAAGCGGTAGCCTCCCTTCACATGCCCCCGGGCGCCCTCCAAATGCTTCCGGGCGCCCTCCCAGCAATTTTCTAATAGCTTCAGAAAGCGACATTAGGCAGTAGCCTCCCTTCAATCCGGGCGCCCTCCCAGAGGTTTTCTATATAGTGGCTTCTGCATGCTTCCGGGTGACGTCACAGAGGTTTTCTATGGGTTCAGAAAGCGACGTTAGGCAGTAGCGTCCTTTCAAATCCCTCCGGGCGCCCTCCGAATACTTCCGGGCGCCCTCCCGGACCTTTTCTAGCGGCTTCAGACAGCAGTAGCCCTCCTTCAAATGCCTCCGGGCTTCCTCTGAATGCTTCCGGGCGCCCTCCCAGAGATTCCCTTCGCATGCCTCCAGGCGCCCTCCGAATAGCGCCATCCCATTTTTTTTCAATGGCTTCAGAAAGCGACGTTAGGCAGTAGCCTCCCTTCAAATCCATCCGGCCCCCCCGAAGGCTTCCGGGCGAAGTTTTCGAGTGGCTTCAGAAAGCGACGTTAAGCAGTAGCCTCGAGGATCCCTTCAAATCCCTCCGGGCGCCCTCCGAATGCTTCCGGGCGCCCTCCCAGAAGTTTTCTATAGTGGCTTGTGCATGCTTCCGGACGGCTTCACAGAGGTTTTCTAGTGGCTTCAGAAAGCGACCTTAGGCAGTAGCCTCCTTTCAAATCTCCCGGGCGCCCTCCGAATGCTTCCGGGCGCCCTCCCAGAGGTTTTCTAATGGCTTCTGCATGCTTCCGGGTGCCCTCACAGAGGTTTCCCAGAGATTTCCTATTGGCTTCACAAAGCGATGTTAGGCAGTAGCCTCCCTTCAAATGCCTCCGGGCGCCCTCCGAATGCTTCGGGCGCCTTCCCAGAGGTTTTCTAGTGGCTTCTGCATGCTTCCGGGCGGCTTCACGGAGGTTTTCTAGTGGCTTCTGCATGCTTCCTTGCTATACACTGTGCTTGTGCATGCTGATGTCCCGTTAGTTTAGTTATTCCTGAGCGCAACATGCGCCAGCCAAGCCACCGGGCATCTCTTACGTAAGCAGACACGATCACGAAGCCGGCTTGCTCCAAAGGACATATAGTGAGCAGAATGCCATCAGTTTCATCAGCCGGACAAGGGCCGCTGTAGTCTTGTCGCATCCTCAACTCAACACGAAAACGCCGCCAAGCCCCAGAAGCAACAGAAATGAATATCGATCGTAGTCACAGCAGGATCATTCGTTCAACAAGCCGCATTTTGGCTGGTCCCAGGCATAGTCTGGGTTATCATAACCCACTTCCTGACGATGAGAATTCAATAGTAGACATTCCGGTGACTGGATCTATGCTTTTTGGGGGGTGGTTGGATATCATTGGGGGGCGGTACTAAATAAGATAAGGGTGATGGCCGGGCTAAGAAAGCCAAACATGCCAAATCTGATATCAAATTGATATCTCAAGTTGAGTCTGATGGCCTAAAGTCAAACCAAGTCAAACCGGATGAGTCGGATGGCATTGGAAATGTAAACCCATTTGGTGGCAGGCGACGAATTTCTGTACTGACGGAGATCCTTTGGGTCAAGGAGTCAAAAGTCATGGCCCACGTTCCAAATGAGTGGCAAACATCTTCGATCATCTTCGTTTCTGGCATGTCACATGTTCAATATTCATCAATATTCATCAATATATCCGGGTGTTCATTCAAGCAAACCATACTCAAAGAAATTATGATATGATATACGTAGTACCCCTTTTCGGATCCATGGTGCTGGTATATTAATGCTAACATAAAGGGTGGTGGTATATTGATGGGATCCATGTCACCACAAAAAAAAGCAGCACCATAGATCCTATTGGATCATCCAACCAAGTCCGAAGTGATTCAAAAAGCCCTGGTCAACAGTGATTTACATCGAGTTATCCCAAAAAAAATCTCCATTTATGGCTTAAGAAAAACCACTTACTGGCCACTTTCGAAGTGGTATTGAAAAACAGTCTGGACAATCAAAGAGTTTCTCTGGTATTTCAACTTGTTAAATCTGTTTAACGGTATATTCCCATTTATTTACTTTCTAAAAGGACATGATAATTTGTTCTGAACAATCTCCATCACGAAGTAAAGCATCTACAAGGTGGTGCCCCAGTTCGTTAGCTAAGTTGGTTTATAACTCCAATTTCACTCTGGTTTATGGTATATACTTACTCTGATTTGTAAGCCAGCAAACATCACTGGGGGGGCACCACCTTGAACCTATCATTGGCCTATCATGTCCTTCGGGACTCCTACCGGTAGCGACCCAACATCTTCAGTGTGCCTGCGATAGTCCGCGAAGCTGTTCACCTTCACAAGCCTCAAGGAGCTTTCCATTGACGGCTGGGGGATGGCTTTATCGGCTCAATTCCATGGTTTATCGTTTGACAAAGCGGGATGCCGAAAAAAGAAACCACTTATGAGTTCTAAGTTGTGTGGAATTTTAATTATCTCGTAATATAATTATCATCATTTATTTGGGCAAATTATAGTATAGTAATTCAATATAGTATAGTAATTCAATATAGTATAGTAATTCAATATAATTCACTAATCTGAAGCTTGCGGCCAGCTATGGGGATGATTCCCCGAATCTTAACGATGATTCCAGGCTTCGGGAAAACAGTGAAATGTTATCATTTGCCCAGATTTATCCATGGTTGACAAAGCGGGATGATAATTAAGAACCACTTGTGAACCATAGATAATTCCATAGATAAATCCATAGAAAAATGGATTGATCTAATTATCCTAATTATCATTTACCGTTTAGTAATCATTAGTCATTAACCATAGTTACAATTAATGGGTTACAATCATACTTATTTCTACTAGTAGTTGTATAACTACTGCAATATTCATCAGTAAGTTTCTCAGATTAATCAAGATTAATCAAAGTATATCACAGTAATGAAACATTGAGGCTGTGACTTAACATGTATATAAACTAACATTTCACTAGGGTTGATTCGCTGAAGGATCTCAACTCTGCAAACGGGCACACGAGACTTCCAAGAAGTTGTGTCAACTTATTATCCCATGGGATGTTATCTGGTTGGTGGTTTCAACCCTTCTGAAAAATATTAGTCAGTTGGGATGATTATTCCCAATATATGGAAAAAACGAAAATGTTCCAAACCACCAACCAGTTATGGATGTATTCAATGGCCATGCAACAGGAACCGATTAATTGGAGGTACGTATACCATATATCAGGCCTATTTTTCAGGGCTAAATTTCAGGGAATAATTGATGTATGGCGAAAAAATATCTTTTTTCCAAGTACAATATTTGAAGAACCACAGAGGGTGGACCCCCAAGATTGAAGATTCGTTCTGCGGTTGGGTGAACATATTGTTTTGCGACAAACGCACCTGGACAGCCTGGACAGATCCTGGCTCTGTGCAAAAAACTACCGAAGATCTCACTGGATTTGATTACTGTATATACAAGGGTAATTTTAGAATGGAACCCAGATCTTTCAAAACGATGGTTTCTGGTAGAGATGTTCCCTTCAATCATCCCATAGTCACACAATCTCAAATAGCCAAGGACATCTTGTTTCAAAATAGCCAAGGACAAAATCAGCTACTGTTGGCTTCAAGGGCTCCAAAAAAGCAAACGTATTTTGGGCTACGCCTCATCTGATGCGCGTTCGCGCGTTCCAGGGGTTCTACTTCACTGTGGGCATCAGAACCATCACTGTCCCACTGGGCTCAGACCGTTCTTGAGCTTCACAAAGCCACAGATCGCAGCCAGAGGCCTGAAAGCTGATGTCTGGAACAATGCTGTGAAGAAGATCATGTTCCTTACAACGTATAGCATCCCCGAACTTTGGGGGTACAACCCACAGAGTTCCGACTCTGGTAAAATCCAACCTCCAAAAAATGATAGTTACCCTCTGGATCCCTCCAGCAATACAACAGTTTGCGACGGAAAATTGCCAAGGTATAGAAAAATTACCCATTCAAATTGGTCATTGTCCATCGCTATATTAAATTTACCAAAGGGTGACATATTAAAAATATGGGGTTCTAAAGTACATCAACACGTCTCAGTTCATATTGTTGCAACAAGTTGTATAGATGGAATTAAGTGCTTATTCCCATTCTATCAACTATTGTTTGGACATATTTGAAATCTAGGTATTCCTACGATGGGTTATACCTTATAACACACACTCTATCAAACTATGCAATGTAACCTACTACAATAACCGACCAACAAGGAGACCTTGGAGTACTTTCAATGGCTGACAACCAACTTTGTGGGGTCTGGACAATGATTTTCGTAATGTGGCCATAAGTTTTGGTTTCCTTTTTTCAAAAGGGATGTATATCGCATGCAAGGTGTGTGGGGGAGTCCGGAGATTCTTTTGACTTTCCCACCAGTTCTTGCCAACGGAAATTGATCTATGAGAAATTATGAGACAATATTCACCCTGGAGATTCATCATCTGTTTGGTGGTTTTAACATGTTTTAACCATCTTGAAAAATATGAGTTCGTCAATGGGAAGGATGACATCCCATATATGAAATGGAAAGTCGTAAAATTCCATGGTTCCAAACCACCAACCAGTTTCTTTTCAATTTCAGGAGTTTCTGCTCTCGAGTGATTTCTTTTCGCCAAGCGCCATCCTAAAGCCTGGACAGTTGAATCTAAGGCACACATTTTAAGTGAGGATGGCGACGCAAGAGTGGCCAAAAGGAACCATTTAAAATTGCCATGTTTGCAAGGTTGCGCCCCCCCCAGTGATGTGAATGTTGGTTTATAAATTTATACACCATAGTAAGTAGTTCGATAGATCTACCATAAACGAGAGTGAAATTGGAGTTATTGGCACCAACTGAACGCGATTCCGAACGTGGGCACCACCTTGTGATCAAGATTCGGGGGCGAATCGGATGTATACCCAGCTACAGTGGAACATTGGCATTAAAAATTTGGAAACCCACGGTTTTCACAAGGAAAAAAATAGGGATATTACCCAGAAGGGTCTTTCGGAAAACACAACTGGGAGGTTGCAATTCTGGGAATGGAGGGCTTTGAACCGAACTCTGGTTAGCTTTATATAATGCCATGTTATGCCATTTTGGTCAGTGACAACCCCTCCAAGTATTGTTGGCCCAATCCCATTTTTGCTGCTTCAATCTGCATTTAATCCATATATTATTTTTTTCGGCCTGAAAACGCATTGCATTTGCAACAACTGGTAGACATTTAGCGGAATAAACCATATATTGTTGTACAGACTTTTTATATGTTTGCTGCAGTCTCCACACCAAAATTTCACCCACCAACTGGGCTTAACCCCCTCCAAAATCATCGATTTTTGTTCTCGGTTTCTGGATGGTTCCTTTAAAATCAACCAAGCCGGGCTAGTCATTGGTTAACCATTTTCTGCTGTTTCAAACCATTGGATAATTAACCAATGAGGTTAACCTCATTGGTTAACTCATTGGATGAAACTCATCAGCCACACTGGTTCTGGATAACAACAAACTTTCCCATGAATAAACATCGTACATGTTCCATGCATTTTTCCCATGTCCTGCATTGGCAGTTATCACATACATGTTCGATCCACATGCCTTAAAATGTGTTTGTTGGTAAGCCAAGAATTCCCATGTCCAGATATTACGTAAATTACGTCATACTACGTCGTATAGACTCAGTATAGATGTCATCATTTCCATGTCAAATGATTAAAACCCATAGTAACCTACCATGTTTTCTGGTTGGTGGTTGAGCCCACCCCTCTGAAAAATATGAGTTCGTCAGTTGGGATGATGACATTCCCAACTGAATGGAAAGTCATAAAACTTCATGGTTCCAGTCACCACCAAGCAATAGAATGAATATACATAGCTATTGACAATGGCCCAGTCGAAATAGTGGATTTACCTGATTTACCCATGAAAACTGGTGGATCTTTCCATAGTCATGTTAGTTCACCAGAGGGTAAACCCATAGTAAACTACAATGTTTTGATGTTTAGGCCCCATTTCTTCACCCTATAGTCTTCTGATCCAAAACGAAGGCATCGCATCGAGGTCAAGTGTGAGCCCAATTCACCGTGAACTAACCTACTTCCCGGGTGAACGTAGTAGTAGTTAATAACCATTAATTATATGGGAACATATGTATCTGTATTATGTGTCTAGTATATTCACATCCCCAATGTATTCCAGTATGTTTCCATTCTATCATCATCTATCATCCCATTGGACAAAAATCATCATGGTTTGTGGGTGATTTTCCATATGTTTCCCATGGTTTTCTGAGTTCATTCACATTTGTTTACGTTGGTTATATTTCCTCATTTTTGCCGGGAAACACTCCGATGTTTCTTGGTGTTACAAGGAGGTAACCCCCCTACTTTCTTTCGTGGGTTTTTGACGTCACTTGACGTTTAGGTTTTATGGTAGCTATTTCTAGAGTTAGATGGATTTACACAGCAAAAAACATACCTGGGTGATTGTCCAAACAAGGTGGTGCCCCATAGTAAGCTAAGTTGGTTCATTACTCCAATTTCACTCTGGTTTATGGTAGATATATTGCACTACTTTCTATGGTTTATAAACCAACATTCACATCACTGGCGGGCACAACCTTGTAGCTATGTTAAATAGCCAGAGGGTACATTCCATCTTTCCCACGTTTTAAAAACCGCCGAGTTTTCTGCCTGGATGAGTCTTGCATCATGGGAGACAAGCACCAAGCCACCCTTGAACCTGGGGCTACTCAACAGGATACAAAGTGAGGCCCCCTTTTACGATAGCTACGTTGGTTTACTACTCCAATAACTATGGATGATTATGCTTATATTAGCAGGATGTAATAGGATGGGATGTTAGTATATGTTAGTATTATGGTCATGGTTATTTCATGAGATTATCGCCATCAAAAGCTGGGATTTAACATGATTTTTCGGGATAATCAATGGGATTAATGATGATAAATGGGTTTACCCTCCCGTAATCAAACATGGCTAGCTTGGAAATCCCCTATGAATGGAGGCTTATAGCTGGGAAAGTCATCAAACTAAATGGGTGATTTCCATCGGCAGATTTGATTACCAGATGGGAACAAAACAAGCCGAAATAACTGGCCGATACAATGGGAATAGTGGATACAAAGGGGATATAGTGTGGGAACCACAATGCCACAAAGTGATCTCAGTAATCAAGCATTTGGGGTCATGGTAAATCATCCCAACTAGGGGTATATGGACAATACTAAACGCCAAATTGCGGTATTAAGTCGTTTATGTGTCCCCTACATTCACAACATGGGAAACACTACGACGTCGTATAACTACAATCAGAAACCCTGGTACCCTGGTCTTCCATCAGCCGTTGTTCATTGATGTCCATCTTCCGACTGTGGTATCATTGGTATCTATCCCACGCCATTAGTGATACTCTGGTGTTACAAAACATCATTAACATGATATGAATCAGTGTTACTAACATTAATGATACGCCATGAACATCGTTAATCATTAAGTGCTCTGGTGTTACTAACATCATTAACATTATATTTCTAGTACTTAATATGAGAATGCCTGGTACTGCTGGACTCATCGCTCAGCCATCACAATTCCATGTCATTGCGTCTGCGCCAAGTTTTTTTTTGATAAGCTGATTGGCAACAACTGGTTGGTGGTATACCTACCCCTCTGAAAAATGATGGAGTTCGTCAGTTGGGATGATGAAATTCCCAATATATGGAAAGTGATAAAATTCCATGGTTCCAGTCACCACCAACCAGATATATTGTGATTCCAATTATTAACCATTATTAACCATAGATTAACATAGATTAAACAAAATGGTTGGATAGATTTGGATAGCCACATTTTATGACCAAGCCCAGGGATCAGTCATTGATGGTGACCCCGCTGTCATATTGCTCGGTGTACCCGGCGAGCCGTTAGTGGTCCCATGTCCAAATCCAATGCCTGCTTTAACATCAACTATGTACAATGTGAGGCCCCCAAGATAGCTAAGTTGGCTTATAACTCCAATAACTATGGTTTATGGTACTTATAAGTATAGTTACTGGGGCTTATAAACCAACTTATAATGGGGGGCCTCACATTGTAGGATACTACAGGATTTGAATTCTTGAAATCTGGATTTGAAATCGTGTCTGATGATTTATTACAATGCATATACTGTGCATCATTGTTTATCTATTTGTGTATCATATAGATGCCACTCACTCCCTCCACGAACATAGGTCCTACAAAATAGGGATTAAAAGACAAGTCTTCTCTAGAAATGGTCGGTTTTTAAGGTCTCTATTGGTTGCAGGCATGGTTAAATGTTCAAATAAATTTAAATATGGTGTGTTGTCCAACCCACTTGCTATATGTTGTTCACTTGTTCAGTTTATCTTAAATATGCTAAATGTGTACATATGATACATTATATTAATATCCAGCAAATTCTAGACAGGTCTCGAAAGTAAGTTCTACCAAACCAATGTATATGTACTATACCCAAAAAAAGTATATGCACTATACATAGAATATATGATGTATCATTCCTTATTGTATCATACACCAATATCTAGAAAGTGGGTTTAAACAAAATATGCATGTATATATATATATATATATATTATAAATTACGTATATATCATTCCGAATCATATCATATAGTTTGGTTTACTCTAATCCATATTAATGATACCCCATTATTTCAACTACTCTCTGGTAAACTAACATAACTATGGAAAATCACCTTTTTTCATGGGAAAATCCACTATTTCTATGGGGCCATTTTCAATAGCGAACTGTTAAATTACCAGAGATTAATTTCATCACAGCGAAATCGCTGTCCGCCTCTTGAGGGCGTCGATCAATGCTTCGACGCTTTCGATGTCCAAATGATTCGTCCTGGGCCGAAAAATGGGGGGGTTCCAATGGGGGATCCCCATTGGAACTGGATGGTTTATCAATTTTAGATTGGGATTGTCCATTATAAACCAATGAATGATCCCCAATGGCTGGATGATTTTTAGATCATTCCATTAGTTTATAAAATCCTATTAAAATGAATGATGTAGGGCTACCCCCCATGACTCAGGAAACCTCTATATATCGGTGTATCTGAAACGGAGATATACCATGGCTAACACCGTCGCCATGTCACGAAAGGGAAACTGATGATTAATCATGGGGCTTACGATAATTTAAAGCAAACCCAATTGTCAATAGGATGTCCATCTAGAGGATTCTAGAGGAAATTATGGCAGAACGATTTAATTCGATTTAATTGCTGCGGTTGGCCCCCATATATTAAACGTTTGAAGCGGGCACCATATATCATACTGAACATCCCTGCAAACTCTTCAACGCAACGATCTTCGAGCCAAAAACTTGACCCAGCAGAATTCCTTATCACGAGCTTCAGCAATTGGCAGATTCATGGCTTCAACTCAGCTGGATAGACAATCCCTCCAAACCGTCAAGAATAGAGAATCGCCCGAACAATTAGAGATCTTCTGTGGGGTGGCTTCAATCCCCCCTTGAAAGTACTGTACCACTCAGAGTGTATCATCATTCCTGGTTCATCTCGAAAATGTGAAATGTTCCTGGACAGATCCCGTAATTGTCGCTGACGATACATGCATAAACTTTTCCGAGTAATGTCAACCGTGTTTATTGATTAGGGTGTTACTTCCAAAAAAGTGACATGTTGGATAGTAGCTTTTGGTAAACATTAGGGTAGTAACAATGGTAACCATAATCAAATGGTTCTTACCAACATGGTAAACATGGTAACCCACCAATTAAACAGCCCAGGGGTTTATTAGTGAGCAAACTGTTGACACCGGACCAACAGATTGGCTTCTGTTCGCTCATGAAAGTATATGCACGTGAATGCACGTGAAAGTACATATATGATTCATTATCTTTACTAGATGATATATAGTACATATAAGATCACTATGTATATATATATAT
>Ga0126342_10019849_pt1 | contig 11367 bp, 14 predicted proteins | sample Cyp1metagenome_FD_92528 | JGI IMG/M metagenome (GOLD analysis project Ga0126342, IMG submission 92528) | Coral microbial communities from Lord Howe Island, Old Settlement Bay, Australia - Cyphastrea 1 metagenome | ecosystem: Host-associated > Invertebrates > Cnidaria > Coral ... | reverse complement strand
GTGGCCAGCTTGCGTCTATCTGGCTTGTGTCATTGCAACGTTTGGGTACATGATTGTGTATGATAGCAAAGTGGTGCTTTGCAAGCGCTGGCATTTCAGATTATTTTAGATGATCTATATCATGATCACTTATTATTTTTCATACTAATATACCACAGGTACTTGGTCAATGCGGTGTATTGTCTCGTTCCCCCTAAAATTGTCTCACGTCAGCGTGCCATGGGGAAAAACGTGCAATACTGCAAATTATCTTGAAATCCTTTGATCAAGGTGTTTATCGCTTCGCAAATCGCAGCTGTTGAAAGATATTGTTACTTGACGGCAGATGCACACCCTCAAACCTCGATGCTTTAAGGCCTACAAGTACCTCTACCACCGCCACAACCACAACGTCTATTTCCACCAGCTATACAACCACAGTGCCCACAATTACCGAGACAGCCACAACAAGAACGTCATCCAGCAGCACTACGCGGAGTGACACATCGAGCAGCCTCAGCACGACGAGTACAGCCAGCACTATATCCACCTTGAATACAGCAACCCGAACAACCCAGCCAGGAGTGACTAGCATATCCAGCACTGCCAGCTCATCAAGCACTGCCAGCTCGTTGAGCGGTACAAGCACATCCAGCACATCCAGCACCGCAACCAGCCCGACAAGCGGCAACACTCAGACCTTTATATTCACATCCTCTTCCACGTTCTTCACTTCCACCTCAAGCTCCCTTCAAGCTCTGACTTCCACTTCCCCTTCTACCACTTCCAGCTTCTCTAGAATTTTGACTTCCACTTCTACCTCCAACACTGTCACTCCAACCACCAATGACTTGCTACCCGAAACACCCTTGGAAGATGCTGTCGTATCATCTTCATTCAGCACCGCGTCATCCACAGAGGAATCCCGAGCTCGAGTTGTGATCACCGAGGAAGAATTTGAGGCCCTGGAGGAGGAACGCAAGGCCGAAGCGACACAAGTAGTCCAGGACTGGGTGTTGGAAACGGCAATATTTGTCAATGTTCATATTTCGTTGGCTAGGATATACATGGCAGTAGTCTATTTACAGGTGTGCAAATAAAACGGGAGGGGGGATTGGGGCGGGGCGCAGCGCTTCCTCCCCAAAGCAAAATGAAAATACCTATTCTCACATGTGATGATGTAAGTTGAATTTGGTACTCAGGGTGTAAATATAGTGTGCAACATGCACCTTGTGAACATGTAGAATGCAGGCTGGTGTTGGGAGCAGATAGTTTCATTGGATGTTGTCACAGTGTTGGCAAAGGACTTCTTTGGTTTTGGTGCTGGTTTTACTTAGGGTTGGTTTACGGGTTTAAGGCAAAGGTTTAAGTGGGATTGGTTCAGGGTTTATAAGGCTACAAGGTGTGCAAATAAATAAATATATATATATATAAATCTGTTTGAGCTAAGTGAACATAATATATATATACATACATTGTTAGAGGTGTGCAAGTTTGAATCTACTGTAAAATAAAAATAATTGATCAAATTGATGAAAACTATAGACCAATCGATAAAACCTATGAGAACCTTCGATGAAAACCATCAAAACCATCAATGGAACTAATGGAAAATCGGTAAAGACCATCAAGAAAGCAAGGAACACCATCGGGAAACTCGATAAAAAAACATGAAGCCATGATGAAAACTATGGAAAAAGGAGAAATAAATGAAAACCTTGGAACAACGGATGAAAACCATGGAGGAATGCATTAATTTCACTAAAAACAACAATGGAAACACGATGAAAATCATGGACAAGTTGATGAAAATCACGGAAAAATATGAACACCCTGAAAAAATCATGAGCACAATGGAAAAAAGGAACAATCGACGCACCGGGGGAAAGCGATAAAATACCTTTGAAGTCGATGAAAACCTTCGAAGTCGATGAAAACCATCGAGAAATCGATCAACACCATCAGAAAAAACAATGAACATCAATGAAAAATGAAAGGCCGTAGCCTCTAGACCCCCCAAAAATAATCCCCAAAACAAACAACAATTAATTCCCCACCCCGTAGAATTGGGGGGGCATCCCACCCATGGATATCAACATTGAGTCAATATGAAGTCCCCATTTTTGGCCAGTCCAGACGAGGATATCTGGGAAGGTTCCTAGATCACAATTCCTGAAGTTGCCGCAATTGATCATGAAAGCTCGCGGTAGCTAGCTGGAGTTTATTTTTGCAGCAAAAGGTGGGCAACTCTGAGTCCACCACAGTGATTCTTCACTTGAAATCCACTCCCCCCCAATCCTCCCCAAGCTCTGAGAGCAGTGAGGGGTCTGAGCATTCAAAGACAAGGCGCTTTGCACAATATCGACAGAAAGTTTTTTTTTGGCGGAAATGGTTGACATATGATGGGAAAAAGCAATGGAGTTGGTTTTGGATGAAAAACATACATTGTTATTGCATGTTTTTTGCGTTTTCTCTAACTACTGCCAGTAGTGCCGCACAAGGCGGTGGCGGAAGTTTCAAAAACAGGAAACCTATAGGAGAGATTGCTTGTTGTGAATCACGGATGGCAGAGCGAATCCACTGATGGACCGAAAGGTGGTTGGAGCTGTGTTTTTGGAGTGGCTGCAATGGTTGCAGTGGTCACCTGGTCGGTCACCTCACCCACAACTGCTGGATGTAGCGTGGTGTAGTGCAGCTGTAGTTGTTGTTGTAGTGTGGTGGAGTTGTAGTTGTGGTGTAATGTAATTAGTGTAGTGTAGTTGCAGTTGCACTTGTGCTGGTGTAATGAGTGTAGTGCAATGCAATGCAATGTAATGCAATGTGGGGTAGGGTAGCATAGTGTAGTGTGATTGAGTGTAGTGTGGTGTGGTGTGCTGTAGTGTAGTGTAGTCGAATGTAGTGTAGTGTCGCGTAGTGTAGTGTAATGCAATTAGTGTAGTGTAGTTGTAGTTGTAGCTGTAGCTGTAGTTGTAGTTGTAGTTAGTGTAGTGTAGTGTAGCGTAGTGGAATGTAGTGTAGTGTAGTTGTAGTGTAGTGTAGTGTCGCGTGGTGTAGTGTAGTGTAGTGTAACTGAGTGTAGGGTGTAGTGTAGTGTAGTGTAGCGCAGTGTAGTGTAATGTAATTAGTGTAGTGTAGTGTAGTCTTATGTAGTTGTAGCTGTAGTTAGTGTGATGTAGTGTAATGTCATTAGTGTAGTGTAATGTAATTAGTGTAGCGTAATGTAAATTGTAGTGTAGTGGCAGATGCAGTTGCAGTGGTAGTTGTAGTTGTAGGTGTAGTGCAGTGTCATTCAGTGCAGTGTAGTGTAGTGGAGTGTAGTGTCGGGTAGTGTAATTAGTGTAGTGTAGTGTAGTGTAGCGTAGTGTAAATGTAGTATAGTTGTAGTTGTAGTTGTAGTTGTAGTTGTAGTTAGTGTATTGTAGTGTAGTGTAGTGTAATGAAATTGGTGTAGTGTAGTGTAGTTGTAGTTGTAGTTGTAGTTCGTGTAGTGTAGTGTAGTGGAATGTAGTGTAGTGTAGTTGTAGTGTAGTGTAGTGTAGTGGAGTATAGTGTAGTGTAATGTAGTGTTGTGTAGGTGTTGAATGTAGTGTAGTGTAGTGTATGTAATGTAGTGTAGTTTAGTGTAGTGGGGTGTAGTGTAGTGTAATGTAGTGTAGTGTAGTGGAATGTAGTGAAGGTGTAGTTGTAGCTGTAGTGTATAGTGTATTGGACTGTAGGGTGGTGTAGTGGTGGTTGAAATTGAAAATGCAACAAAACCTTCACGTTTTGCTCACTTTTGACAAGGTTCACAATCCCTTGCGCCTGCCACGCGGAAGCACATCTGAACCTCTAAAAGTGGTCCGAAGCTGGAGTGTTTTGAACATTTTGACTTCGAAATGTGCTTTGCGCCACAACGGCGTGCACTTTTTCGACATCTCAACTAATAAAAGTGGTCCGAAGCTGGAGTGTTTTGTACATTTTGACTTCAAAATGTGCGTCGCGCCACAACGGCGTGCACTTTTTCGACATCTCAACTTCCGAAAGTGGTCCGACACTGAGGTGTTTTATACATGTTGACTTCAAACGTGCTTCGCGCCACAACGGCATGCACTTTTTCGACATCTCAACTTCCAAAAGTGGTCCGAAGGACTTGCAAATGTGCTTCGCGCCATAACGGCTTGCACTTTTTTCGACATCTCAACTAATAAAAGTGGTCCGAAGCTGGAGTGTTTTGTACATTTTGACTTCCAACTGTGCTTGCGTGCACTTTTTCATCTCTCATCTGGCCAGTGTTTCGCGACTTTCCTACCTTTTCGCGCATCTGCATCTTCTTTCTACTGACTTTTTCTCTTCTTTGATCTGCTCTCTTCTACTCTTCTCTTCTCCTACTCTTCTCTTCTCTCTGCCTCTGCCCATCTCTGCTTTTCATCTGTCCATATTGTCGGAAGTTTGACTTCTAAACTTCTTTCGATTAAAACTGAAACCCGCTGGGGTGATTTTTGTTTAAGGTTCAGTAGGATTGTGGACATGAAAAATGAAACTAACTATTCGTGCCGCGTTCACAACCGGCCAAGAAGTTGGGGCAACTTTTTAGTTTCATGTGGAAATGAGATTGATGTAGTGGGGTTAACTTCGGTCCACTGCATCGTGCAGGAGCTGGAAACTGCAGAGACCGCAGCAGTGACGCAGTTGCTTACAGAAATTCTGCTGGACGAACCTGCTGAAGCTGCTGGAGCCGTCTTGGGCCAAGGATCCAAGGAGACAGGCGGCGGTGTGATGAAGATGGTGGCAGTCTCCCCTGAGGCACGAAATCGGACAAAAAAACAGAAACAGACCACAGGTCAGGCTTGCGGGTGTTGACGGGGACCGACTCTGTGAATGTCAGTCGCAAAAACGTCTTCATAACACCGGAGTTTTGACTTGGCTAGGCTGTGGTGGAATCTGGAGAAAATGTTACGGTCGTTGGAGACCAAGGCTTTGTGGCTCTGGCTCCGGGTTCGGGGTATTTCATGTTATTTCTGGGCACTGGGGCGGCAGAATGCTCTGGGCTCAATCTTTTAGATGGGTGACAGTGGCAAATTGCCAAGATTGTTTACAGTCATCACGGTTTTGAAGATCTTTCCCGCTTGGACCGAAGAATTGACTTTACTTGACTCAACACTTGAGAGGCCACATACTGCTTGGGAAAGCTGCAAAGTTTGACACCCATACGTGACTCCTTCGGAAAACTGTTTTTGGATTTCGTTGCCAGCTTTCATCTCTGACCCCACAGGAGCGGTCCACGCCGAAGTGCCCGCAGAAGTGGTCCAGCCGCTGGGTTTGAACTTGGATGTCGCAAAGCCGAGGTTTCAACTTCGAACTACCATGAGACAGAGGCCGTAGGCCGTAGGCGGCTTTGAATGGGACTCAGACTCTGAAGACTTTTGAAGGGATGAGCGATTTCCTGAATAGCCATGACATGCTATGAAGCAGCCTGAGCTTTTGCATATAGACTATAGGAAATGTTGCCACCTTTGTGCCAATCCGCTTGGTGACGTGACAACCCTGAAGACCAAGTCTGGATCTATTTGGAAGCATTCTTTCGCTCGATGTGACAAAGCCGATGGGTCCCACCAGATCATTGAGAATTGTCTTTGGAGCTGATGTAGGAGTAAGAACCATCAAGATGTATCGAGTACTTGCATAAGATGAAATCTGCACACGCAACTGGCAGCGCAAAGGTTTGGTTAATCCAGCTCCAGCTGGAAACATGGTGCAACACAGTTGTTGCAACATGGTGTGAAACGCGCACTAACGCGTAGAATGTGTGACAACATTGACAATTGTCACAAATGTGACAATTGTGACAACCTCCTGAGGTTGGCTTCTCAATTGGCTGGTGCCACGGGTGGCACGAGCGGATCGGAGACGTCGTCGATTTTGATCACCCTCACGGAGCTGTCGAACGACGTGGCAGACAAGCTCCGCAGTGATAATGCCAGGATCACTGCGCAGGAGAAATGCCGGGAGACTTTACGCATCGGAATGTATCGGATGTGGCGGAGATAAAAGGTGTAAAAGGTGTTAAAGGACGTTAATGAGCTTGACTGAGTGAATGCAACCAGAACATACCAGCACCAGAGGCTCAAAAATGCATGTGAGAAAATTTGGATGGTTTATGTTGTAGCGGTTGTAGTTCAGGCATATTCGGTGTTGAAGGCTGCAGTGGTTAAAAGATTCTCCGCAAATGCCTCTGGGATCAGGGTTGTCATCGTCCTTGTGATGGTGACAACCCCCACCATGGTCCGTTTCCCGCTTGATGCACAGGGCCGAAGACTGGCTTCGAGCCTGAAGACACTTCCGATGCTTGGCAGCCAGCAAAGCTTGACCATTGAAAGTTTGTTTGAGTTATTTCGGCAGCATTATTTTATGTGATGATGAACGTATTGTAAACTCACTATAGCGAGAGATTTTGGTATTATATAGTCTTGTATTCATGTCCGTTCGACCGTACTTGTTGGAAGAAAACTATCGATAAGATACGGCAGACTGGCAGACGCTCCAAGACTATAGAAGTTAGCAGGCCTCAAGCCTGTCAGTATCTTCTTTGAAAGATCTAATCCAGATTGATGCTTTGCATGCAGGGCTTCTTTGGTCTCAGACTTGGGGTCAGCAGGGTCATATATCCTATGCAGTCATCACCAGTCGTCCAATTTGGCTGGATGGGTTTGGACAGTTTTCATGCGCCACTGCACAGAGGATTAGTATGAAGCTGCGGACTTCAGAGGGTGAGGAGTTTCTTGTCAAAATGTAACCGCGGAGTTGGTAGGCGACCAAAATCATCAAGACTGAATCAATATATCTCCATGCTCATGTTGGTAAAACAACAGCTTTTGACGGCCCCTGTTTGTTTGGGAAGCTGGTCTCATATTTCACTTCAGAGTCAGAGGAATTTGTCTTCACAATGGACCAACACCAACAAGCAAAATCAAGCGCTACGGAGACTCGGGAACGTCACACAATCAGAATCCATCTCTATCCATTTCAGCGGAGGACGGAGGAACCGAGAAGAGTGGTGGGTAATTGTGGTGGGTCACAAGGAAGTGATGCGTTTTGATTGGTGAAAATATTATGCTACTTGTACAAATCGGAGGACTTTGGTGATAGTTTTTTCCCCTTATACTTTATAATTTTTTTAGGTGCAGCACTGACCGGCACCGGTTGATTCGGATTCGGTATCACTTCGGTTCCCGAGATCCCCCCGAGATCCACAGGCTTAGAATCAGCGGTCTAAACCAAGCCATCGTTTTCGCGTTGCCTATCGACAATGACTCTTGGCAGTGGCAGCTGAAAGGACTGAATAGGATTGAATAGACCACATTAGACCACATTAGACCACAAAATGTCTCAAGGCGGCAACAAAAATCGATATGTTGTGGATTGGAACACATCATCCTGAAAATTGAATGATATACATATATTATATATATAAAAATAAATCACATTATATATGCATTATGTTAAATATTTTTATCCGTATATTTTGAATCAAGGTCATTCAAAGTATTTGATGGCCGTCATGGTTGTAGTGGTCGGTGTCATCATGTTGCTGTGTTTGCTACTGGTATCACCATTGCCCTCAGCGCAAGTTTTAGGGTGAGTTGTGTTAGCGCCCGCGTTTGGTTCCTTCTTTACAGCTTTATACAGACGAGGTTCAATCATGTTCAAGCAGGAAAATCTTCTAATCTGGAAAAACTTGTTTTTTGGTAGAGAAGCGTTTGTTTTTTGGGAAACCCTAAAAAGAGAAGGTCATGGAAGTTGAAGGTATAATATATTATTCTTTCTTACTATATATATATATATTTATGCGTACCCGATATACCCGAGTATCAAAATCATTCAGTATCACTAAATGATTGCAGTGATTGTCATCCGCAGTACCATGACTTTAACCCTACCTCATTATTCCCCACATCACTGTGTGGGGTTCTTGTTTTTCGCTTGGATCCGCCGCGCTGCTCCCTCACATCCCACAACTCATCACACCACAACTCATCGCAGCTCCTCCACTTCTCATCACAACTCATCACAGCTCCACTTCTCACACCTCTCGCGTGGCAGGAGCAGTACATAGAGCCTCCTGGAGGAGCTGCGGCGCGGGTGGTCGGCGCTGGCCCGCGGCTGCCTTTCTCGTGGCAGGCGTAGTACACAGAGCCTCCTGGAGGAGCTGCGGCGCGCGTGGTCGCCGCTGGCACGCGGCTGCCTCTCCCGTGGCAGGCGCGTGCACAGAGCCTCCTGGAGGAGTTGCCGCGCGCGTGGTCGCCGCTGGCCCGCGGCTGCCTCTCGCGTGGCAGGTGCAGTGCGCAGAGTCTCCTGGAGGAGCTGCGGCGCGCGTGGTCGCCACTGGCCCGCGGCTGCCTGTCTCGTGGCAGGCGCAGTAAATAGAGCCTCCTGGAGGAGCTGTGGCGCACGTGCCGCTGGCTTTCTCGTGGCAGGCGTAGTACACAGAGCCTGGAGGAGCTGCGGCGCGCGTGGTCGCCGCTCTCTCGCGTGGCAGGCGCGTGCACAGAGCCTCCTGGAGGAGTTGCTGCGCGCGTGGTCGCCGGTGGCCCGCGGCTGCCTCTCGCGTGGCAGGTGCAGTGCACATGACAAGCCTCCTGGAGGAGCTGCGGCGCGCGTGGTCGCCGCGCAGTACATAGAGCCCCCTGGCGGAGCTGCGGCGCGCGTGGTCTCCGCTGGCCCGCGGCTCGCCGCTGGCCCGCGCCTGCCTGTGGCGTGGCAGGTGCAGTACACAGAGCTTCCTGATGGAGCTGCTGCGCGCGTGGTCGCGTGCGTGGCAGGCGCAGTGCAGAGTCTCCTGTCGCGTGGCAGGCGCAATACACAGAGCCTCCTGGCGGAGCTGCTGCGCGCGTGGTCGCCGCTGGCCCGCGGCTGCCTGTCGCATGGCTGGCGCAGTACACAGATCTTTCACACACCATCTTTGTCACACCACTTTGTCACGCACCATCTTTCACACATCATCTCTTGCACCACTTTTTCACACACCATCTTTTACACACCATCTTTCAAACACTATCTTTCACACACCATCTTTCATCCACAACTTTGTCACACACCATCTTTCACACACAACTTTGTCACACCCTCTCTTTCGCAAACAACTTTGACACACTATCTTTCACACACAACTTTGTCACACACCATCTTTGACACACCACTTTGTCACACACCATCTTTCACACACACACAACTTTGTCACACCACACCATCTTTGACACACATCATCTTTTATACACCATCTTTCACACACAACTTTGTCACCCACCATCTTTGGCACACCATCTTTCACACATCACTTTGACACACACACACCATCTTTCACACACCATCTTTCACACACCACTTTGACACACACCATCTTTCACACACCATCTTTCACACACAGCTTTGTCACACATCATCTTTCACACACCATCTTTCACACACCATCTTTGACACCACATCTTTGACACACACACACACCATCTTTCACACACCGTCACAGACATCTTTCACGCACAACTTTGTCACACACCACTTTGTCACACACCATCTTTGACACACCATCTTTCACACCCCATCTTTGTCACACACCATCTTTCACCACACCATCTTTGTCACACACCATCTTTCACCACACCATCTTTGTCACACACCATCTTTCACCACACCATGTTTCACACACACGCACAACTTTGTCACACACCATCTTTCCTCCACCTCCTCCTTTGTCTTTCAATTTGACTTGTGGGGTTATCTGGTCCTTTTATTACCACCAGCATCATCAGCATCACCCCTTTCTTTCATGCCGTGATGAACACGGGATCAAAATAACCTCAGAGCGGCGGAGCTAAGGACACGACTGATGTGGTGACCTGTGCATTTTGGGATGAGGAACTGGCAATTTGGTCCACTGAGGGCGTCAGCACCTTGCCGAGTACCACGCCTGGGAAGGCCCTTGTGATGGTTTGCGCACATTACCAGCTGACATGGTGTGCAAAGCAAAATGCAGTAATTAATGACTTCGCGGTAGTACTTCATAATTGTGTTGAGACTTTACAGATGGGCGCGTTTGCAGTATAGGGTGGTCGGACAGACATACGCAGATCAAGAATTTGTTTGGAGGTTCCAGCCTGATTTAAAAGACCCCATTCGGACCCTTCAAATCATCATTTAGTTGGGCTCTAACACCGTAAACGAACTAACCTTCAAACGGTGACCAGTATTGACTCCCTGCAGGTTTTGTGTTCCACCACACATCTATCCATCTTCGGTGGTGTCTTCGAAGTGTTGGTGGGGGACATGGCGCAAGTCCTTCGCTGTAGCACTGCGTTCGTGGTCTTCTCCGCTGAGGGACTTCTGAGCCTTGGGCGCTAGCGCGATCAATGTGGTGACAGGTCTGACATGGCTGTAAAGGACCTCTAGAGTTCTAGAGGACGTCAAGTTTTTGTTACTTGGTTGGTATGATTTGCGAAAGATTTGAAAAACTGACAGGACTCGCAACAATTGACCAAAATATACCCAAATTGTTTCAAATGCGAAAATGGGATTCCGAATGATCTCGTGTCCAAACTTGTGGATACTAATCAGCATTTGCGTGAGCGCAAGAAATTAAAGGACCGGATATATCCCACATGTCAACTTCTTCCAACAAGCAGCAAAAGAAAGGTAAAGATGGCATGGGGAAAGCAGGAAAGAGAAAAGAGATGGTGAAGGATTGGTGTGGAGTAAGTTGTGTGTAGCAGAGTAAGTGTGAGTACGTTGTGTGGTGATGATTTGTGTGTGTGAGGTGTGTGTGTGTGCGTGTGTTTGTGTGTGTGTGCGTGCAGAAGTTGTGACGGGGAAGGAAGGAAAGACAAAGGAGGTGGTGAAAAGGTTCGAGAAGTAAAAACAGTTGTGTGGATAAAGTTGTCTATACGTATGTATGTATGCAGGTATCTATGTATCAGCCGCATGCTATGCAAAGTGAAGATGGATGTCACCAATTGCCACGCCGTAAGTGCCACGCCTGCCACGCAAAGTGAAGGTGGATGTCACCTAGTGCCACGCCTGCCACGCAAAGTGACGGTGGATGTCACCAATTGCCACGCCTGCCACGCAAAGTGCCGTAAGTGCCACGCCTGCCATGCAAAGTGAAGGTGGATGTCACCAAGTGCCACGCTTGCCATGCAAAGTGAAGGTGGATGTCACCAAGTGCCACGCCTGCCACGCAAAGAGCCGCGGCATCCACGACGTCAGCTGAGAACCCGGTGCGCCACCAGAGCCCGCCCAGTCCCGTAAGTGCCACACCTGCCACGTGAAATGAATGTGGATGTGACCAAGTGCCACGCCTGCCACGCAAAGTGAAGGTGGATGTCACCAAGTGCCACGCCTGCCACGCAAAGAGCCGCG
>Ga0126342_10019848_pt1 | contig 11367 bp, 9 predicted proteins | sample Cyp1metagenome_FD_92528 | JGI IMG/M metagenome (GOLD analysis project Ga0126342, IMG submission 92528) | Coral microbial communities from Lord Howe Island, Old Settlement Bay, Australia - Cyphastrea 1 metagenome | ecosystem: Host-associated > Invertebrates > Cnidaria > Coral ... | reverse complement strand
TGTGCGCTTTCTGGTCGAGGGCGGCGCAGCCAAAGATCAAGCACAAAATGATGGTGCAACGCCCTTGTTGGTTGCAGCTGGAGAGGGCCACCTCGACATTGTACAGTTTCTGGTCGAAGACGGTGCAGCCAAAGATGAAGCACAAAATGATGGTGCAACACCCTTGTTGGTAGCAGCCAGCTAGAAATTCCCACCTCGACATTGTGCGCTTTCTAGTCGCAGTTGCTGCAGTTGCAACTGGAACGGGAATAAAACCCCCAGCTGAATTTCAATCATTCCCCCAAGAATTGGACAGAATAGGATGTATATTAATGTGTATTATACATATATAATCACATATATATATGTATACTACTATATATATATATATTATACTATCATATTCTTTTCATACTTTATGCAAAAAAACATGGTTTCAGAATACTGTAAGCATCGAAGATCGGCTGGTGGCTGGTGCAAGTCCAAGGCGTAACTCTGGAGCCAGTGGATCACTTGGCAAGGAATGCAGTGAATACAGCAATGCCATTTAATGGCTTTCTTCATGATTTTACAACACTAAGATACAATCAGATGATAGAATATGATAGAATTTTCTATAGACTATACTAGTACTACTGTGATTTTTGCCCAAAACATGAATCTACGGCCTCAGTGAATACCAAATTCGTAGCGGCATTTGTCATCAGTCCGGTGGCAAGTTTTGAGACGCACTGCTCTTGTGTCAGCGGGGTAAACCTCAGTGAATTGGGGCATCAGTGGGAAAGCCACAAACAATCCCATTACAACCAACCATTTGGACCCGTTCGGGGGGTTATTTTATCTCAAATACGGGCAGACTTCTGTACCATATTTTCAGAGAAACCATATGTTTGCCATGATAGCGCAAGAAAAACAAACAGGTGATTCCTTATTTTAGTTTCTGGCTTATTATATAATGTTAAGTGTTATATATTTATACCTTATACTGTCAAAACTTATTCATATGGTGCATCAATGTTTGAAGCGCCATGATTATCCCTTAAACTTGTTGTGTCAATAGGCACACACGCTGGAGGAACCCAGTTAAGAGCCCAGCTATGCACTGGGCAATTTGGCAAAGCGAATGAGAAACAGTTCCAGTAACCAACCATTTGCGGATGATTTTACATAATCCCGTCATAATCCCGTCATAATCCCGCTATATCATTGGGCCTAGGGCCGAATTTCATACACAACAAATTCGAGATGATGGCATTGGGGTCGCCGCATTAATGGATCATTCACCTCTAGGAGGCCCCCAGGACCCCAATGATCCAAAGGCTTTTGTCACAGCGTGGGGGGGCTGCAGAACACGAGGCCCGGGCCGTAGATCTTGGCCTTGAAGGATTCTGTAGTTTCAAACAGGATGTGGAATTTGCCAGCTTCAGACATGACAGCTTGGTTTGTTCAGATGCGGAGGTTGAAATGGGTTAAACAAATTGAAGTGGGAAGAGATGGGAAGAGGTAAGGTACAGGGAGGTACCATATTTTCAAGCGTGTTTGATCCGAACACGATTTGCTGGTAATATGAAGTCAATATTTACTTGTACCTGTACATACTTGTACTGTGTGAGTGCCTGTGGCCTGTGTCCTCCAGGCTTCGCGACGATTCAAATCCGAGTTTTTGATCCACATGGATGGCTTGTAGGGAAGCCTGGGGGGTTGGGAGCCAACATGGGGCACCACCGGAGAGAGGATCAAAGTTCAGGATTCTACCGAGGTGTTGATATGCTTTTTAAATCCGAAACCACTTAACACCTTTTTATTTTAGTTTGTTTTCTTCTTGAACTTGGATGAATTTGGTGACCTCCTTCATTTTGCCAGATGACAGGTAAAGGTCCCAACAAAATCTTTTCTCTTCGTTTTTGGCAAATCCATTGGAAAACCCAAGGTGGCCGGGGTGAAGCGACAGCACACCCCCTCCCTTTGCAAGGCTCAGTGATACTGGAGATCAGAATGGGTGCCCTGGCATCCCTGGCGGGGAGTGATGGCAGGCTAAGTCCTCGTAGTCGTTTGGGTTGAAGGGACTTGCTATTGGGGCCCCTAAATCATGGGTACCCTCTGGCTATTTAACATAGCCATGGAAAATCATCATTTTTAATAGGTAAACCCAGGTAAACCATCTATAAATGGGCCATTTTCTATGGCTATGTTAAATAACCAGAGGATAATGTTAAGTTCATATCAATAAGACACCCGTATCAATCAACACACTTTAGGTTGGTCCACACCGGCTGTGTTTGTGTAAAACATCGTCTGTGGGTGTCGATGGGTGTCGAAAGCATTGCAACTGAACACTCGATGCACTAGTCTCATGAGTCTCATGAGGCATGGTTTCGGAAGGGTTAGGTGTGTGTGTATATGTGTGTGTTTCATGTTGGTTTGTGATAGTTGTTCAAATTGTTTGACAAATATAGGACGTTTATGGAATACATGTTGCTGTATGTTTAAAAACTCAAAAACGAAGAACGATTCAAAATCAACAGGTAGAATATTCCAGCTACATGGAGTGCCAATCTTGTACTGTTTTGATTTAAATAAGTGGCATACAAGCCAGCCAATCAGTTAATAAGTTGCATACAAGCCAACCAAACAATCATAATTGAATGAATTCTATGTTCAGTACGTACATGAGTTCTAAATGAAGTGGATAGAAAAAAACGGAGTTGAGTTCTTGTAGCGTGCCAGCAATGTTGACTGCTGCTTTGGGAATTGAGGAAATGAACATATGATGATGATTGTTCTTATTAAGAACCATCATCACAACTCACAACCATTAAAAAACGGTCAATAAGCTGGACTAGATTACAATTCACATATAAATTTACATGTTAAGATGCTATGATTCTGGGAACTCTTATGGTCATTCGTTAAAAGTCCCAGACTTTCTCCCCGGTACATCGGACCAGGCACCTCTTCGTGTTGGCCACCAGCAACGCGCCCTGGGACTTGGATGAAGCCTTACGCCGGCGCCTGGAAAAGAGGACCGGCAGATTTTTCCTCACGGAGGTACCGGTATGAAGGGTTTCCCAACCACCGTAGAACGTATAGTAAGTTATATGTAGTTATATAAAGAATAATCTAATTTTCTGATATTTATCAACTTATATATATATATATAGAATAATCCAATTATATCTAATATCTAATATCTAATATTGATCTTGATTGTCTCATTGTTTGATCATTTGACGATGGATCGATCTATACATATGTGTTTATTTGATTCATTTTTGTACATGCATATGCACCATATACACGTAAATATACATACCTATACTCAGTACATGGGTCTTTGTTATCGCTTTCAAGAAAATCATGTCATTTCGGGTGTGGTGGATCCAATTTATCAGGTATTTAGCGTCGACTTATCGGGATTTTGAAAGCATTTGAGCACTTTTGGGGGAGATTCGTCAATCCTAATCCTAATTGTTAAGATTTACAATGAGAAGATGCCAAATGATTCAGATGGGTTGATAGTCCCCAAAAGATGCATAGTTCATCATCATTCTCTAAAATCCAATCCTGACATAGTATGAAGATGTATGAAATCAGTTAAAAATGGCAATTCTCACCTTTTCTATTTCTTTGGGGGGAAACATGTGGTGAATGCTTCGATGCAAGACGCCGGCCGCGACAGGATCTATATCCCCCTGCCAGAGGAAGCAGCCCGTCATCGCATGTTGGAACACTTCTTGAAGGAGGGTCCGGATGGGGTCATGGTGACTTGGTTGGTTTAGACCATCCAGCTGACACCAACTGATCCTACGGGTTGGGCGTTTTTTTTCCATTCGGGGAGGATCAAAATTGCCTGACTCATATGTTTTGGTTGGTTGAACCACCAACCAGTCAAGACGTTTTAAACATGGAGGTGATGGCAAAACCGTGGAAAGAGATATGTCAAAGTTCGGTTCCTAAAAATTGAACAATTAGTTAATTGATTAAGATTAATTGATTATAGAATATTATAGGATATTATAGGCATTAATCATGAGTTTATAAACCACAACATCTTTAGACACATTTCACATGTGACCTCCAGTCATCCCTGCCTTAGAAAACTCGACCCGTGACCAGATGTGACCAGGACATCGCCTTGGAGGATGTGGACCTTGACCAGCTGGCGGTGAACTTGGACCGCTACAGCGGGGCAGATGTTCCTCGGGATATCGCGGGGATCATCCACAAAATCCGAAGTGATGGGGCTAGCCTCAGTCATTCCAGCCCGTTCTTTTGGGATTTTTGAAACCAATTTTAGCTAAAACAGGGTACCCCCAACAAAAAAGAAGCCATCACATATATCATGATTATCTTTATGGAATGGGGATGCACATTCGAGGGGGATCGGTGGTTTGATCAAGCCGGAATATAAGATGATGATCTATGAATGGGGCGTCCACGGGCGTCCTGCATTGCCTGGTGTGAGTGCTGAAGGGTAGATTTACATAAGCTTCCCTGCAACTAGTTTGAAGTCCGCAGGGTCTATGTTTGACGAGAAGCAAGAAGTGGATAAAACATGATAAACCAGCAATGTGCAACCGGAATCACCAATTTCCATAGACGTCTATATGAAATTTATTCGATTTTGGCATTCCACGGAGTTGTATGCAAGAAGCCCAAATGCTGCAACCGGCATTTGGATTCCAGCTGAGCAGTTTCAATAGGTGCAGTTGGTTGGTGACCATCAGGGGTTGCTATACCGCTATACCCAATATATTGGGGTATATCATTCCGATGCTAAGGAGCCGGCATGTTGTGGCCAAATGATGTCAATGGTCCGGGTACATACAAAACTTCCCTTGACTCTTGATGCCTGTTTTATGCAATGTGATTAAAACAATAAATAAACCATCCCCCAAATCACCATGAAATAGGTGTTTTTTTCGTCATTCCCAGTCATGGGTGGTTTATGACATTGTCTTAACCACATTACAGGATATACCCTCTGGTAAACATACAAAAAACTTTGGAACATCACCATGCCATGAATGGGAACATCCACTAATCCACTATTTTGGCATGGCCATTTCAATCGTTTTTTGTATGTTTACCAGAGGGTAGTTACCTATATAACTACAATGTGAGGCCCCCAAGATAGCTACAGTAAGTTGGTGAACATAACTCCAATGTCACTATGGTTTATGGCAGTTTATGGTACTTATATATACCGAACTAGTTACTGGGGCGAATCTAAACCAACAAACATAACTGATGTATAGTTCTGGGATACTTATAACTGGGGATCACAGTATAACTTGTACACAAAACTCATCACACGTTCTCCCGATCGATCCTGAGATTCCACTCCCCCAGGTGCAGCTGGTGTGTCGGGAGGCTTCCATGATCCCCATGCGCAGCGACTTGGCTGTGACCGTAGTGATGAAACGACTTAAAAATCGGATGGTTCATAATGGTTATGTAAGTTATGTCCATGATATAAAAATACCATGTCTAATGGTTGATGTCCAAACATCTTGAATTTCTAAACATGGAATGCTTAAGGCGTGAAGTATGGCATAGTTTTCTGAACTTTTCTCAGGTAAGATGACCTAAGTTGGTGGTGCAACTGTAGGAAAGCATCCAAGATTTGCATGCGCGTTGAGTAACCATAAAGCCGATCAAGGTTATGCCGTGGCTATGCGGACTTTTTATAGGGAACCATGAGCATTTTGTGCACTACTTTGTTCATGTTGATCTCTTTCTTGGCTGCATTTGCTTCTCAGAAAAAAAGACAGACACTTCCTCTGAACAGAAAGCACCAAGGGATACAAAGGGTATCTCATGTTGTTTCCATCTCGGCTTGAGTTTCCCCATTTTTTGATATGTTTTTCAGTCCCTGATGTTTTTTTTTAAATCTGCAGGCTTTACCCACATAGATGGGTAAATCAGTAAATCCAGCTTGTAAATCCAGTAGATTTCCAGCAAACCTAGATTGTGATTATGATTTATATGATCCATTCCCCCCATATTTAAATCACCCTCCGGTAACTGGATTGGTTTAAGGGAAAATTTAAACCGGAACCCCCAATTTATATTTAATGGTAAAAAAACCCATGGGTTTCCGGTTAAAATTTTCCCCAACAAACCAATCCAATGAGTAACGCTGGAAAATCCAGCATGGTTTCCTGAGGGATGGTGGAGGGTTTGAGCCCCAGCGAGCTGGTGGAGCTGAGAAGCCAAGGCGCCAGAGATCATCAGATACATCCTATCGGACAAGCCATTGAACTCCATATAATATACGTACAAACGTGTGTGTGTATAGATAGATAGATAGATAGATAGATAGATAGATAGATAGATAGACAGATAGATATATATATATATATGTGTGTGTGTGTGTTTGGGAAGTGGAAAAATTATGCCGTCCATCAACATCAATATGCATGAACTATCGAAAATGGATGAACTATCTATGTATGATTTTCTTTCTTTTCTGGGGGTTGGGTTTGGCACATTTAGGCTGGGCCCCTTTGAGGTCTCCCTTAAGTGGTAATCCAAGATGCCCCAGGGAAGCTCTCCACCGACGACTGCCCATCAGTGTCCATGGCGGACTTTGATGCTGCCATCTGCCGTAGCTGAGCTGACCTTGGGAAGAATGTAAAACCCTGATTTTACCTAGGGCAATCCATTGAAAACGGAGGTTTTCATGTGGAAATGATCTATCATATCTAGATGAATTCTAATGACGTCACTGACGATATCACTATAGATGATGGTTGATCATGGTTTGTCAGGGGGAATCATCTCAAAATGACTTTAATTCAGGATTCAGGTTGGGGGATTTAATTGGAATTGTATTTTTTCCACATATATAAGTATGATAAGTATGGGGATGTGTGTTACAAGTTATAGATTCCTTTTTTTGGGACGACCAGCCAGATTAATTGAAGGCTGTTTTAATTCGTTTTGAGATTATCCAAGTCTTGGCAGTGTTTTTCTTTCCCATTTTGGGTGTGAAAAATGCTGCTCTCCCTCACTCAAATTCTTACAGTAGTTTACCTTGTTAGACCTTAGCAGATTGAAAGGATCACCTAATTCAATGTTGACTTTGCAGTTTGAGCCAACCTGCTGGTTGCTTTGATCCGTTTTTCAAGGCCCTCGGATTTTCTTTTGGTTCAGCAGCCACGAACACTCGCCCTCGGCCTTGAGGTGTGCAGCCTTCCGTCTTTCGGCTGCGGCTGTGGAGTAAGTCTGAAGCGCTTGGAGGGACCAGGAAGAATCAGAAATAAGATAAATTCGAAACATATTCATGGTCCATGAATATCCCCAATAATTCATATTGCGATATTTGCCAAGTCTTCTCACACCAAGGAGAAACACCGCTGCACACCCTGGCCTTGAAATTCCGCCGATGGCATGTTATTAAACAAACACATTCCATTTAGCTCAGGACACCTTGAACAATTTCAACTATTGTGGGAAGTATTGAGAAATGTACTGTACCAGATTAAGGATGTTGAGGGTATGTGAAAGCAGTCATCAGGATGAAGACCAGCTGAAGTCCGGCAGTCTAACCAGTCTAACCTGACCTACTGCTTGAGTAGCACAGCGCCCATGATTGGCCATGGATACCTGCGTATTTACACAGGTTCCAAACCGAGGTCTAAGAGTATAGAAAAGATGTTTCAAGATGTTGAAGCCAGTTTATACTTTAGAATTTCATAGAATTTCTGTAGATTTCAGGGTTGCTCTAGGATGTAAAAGTCATCCTATTAGTTTGTGTTTTGCCAATAGACCCCGGGGATTTCCCTCATCAGGTGTCGCAAAGTGATACTCGACGTGACATGGATGCAAGATGGCTTGGCAAGGTTTGCTTTCTTCATGACCGGTGGTTGCATATAAATGCACAATGCATATTTATATATACAGTATATATAACCATATATAGCCTCTCGATAGTAGAATATGACATTCCGATACATTCTCATGGTAGGCTGGATCGCGCCAGTTGAAGGCTGGTGGTTTTAAATTTAATTGCCCTGCCAGTTCGATATGTCATACTTGTATATTGTGATGGCACCATTCCCCTGTGGTCGTTTTCTGTCCATGGGCCTCGGGAATGAACACTGAAAATAGATGAAAATAGGGGGCACCCAATTCTCAAGGATTACCCTCTGGTAAACTAACATAGCTATCGAACATGGCCATTTATAGTGGATTTTCCCATTAAAAATGGTGATTTTCCATAGCTATGTTAAATTACCAGAGGGTATCATCATGTGTTCTCTGAAATGATGTCAAATGGCCACGGGCCACAAATAGCATCCTGGATCCCCTATGGACGACCCCATGCTGCCCATCACAGGATACCTGGAATGGCAGAAGGACTTCGGATCACAGTGACGGCCGCTGCACACGACGGCTGGCCAAGACATCTTCCAAGAGCTTTTCCCCCTGCTGTATGAAACGAGTATTGAATATGTGTGTATTGTTCAAAAAGATGCTTTTATGTGGATGTATAATATATATGTATACATATGTTTATTTCTTTGCATGTGCAAATGCAGAATATCCCTACATATTAGCCCAATGATTCTGGTTGGCTAATGCATTGTTATTTTTTTTTGGGGGGGGCTGAGTTAACACATGTTAAAATTACCCAACAACATGAAGGCCTAGTTCATGGTGCACCCGTCCTGGGTTTGTGATGATGATGATGATTATGATGATGATGATGATGATGATTGTGGATGTGGCCAAAGATGCCGCAGCCCGCTGGAAAGACTTGCCGCCAGAGAATTTCAAAAGGTGGGTGTGTCAGAAAGGGCGTATACCACGATATACCATGATATATCCCCAAATCAATTTAAATGGCAACTTTAGTAGGGGGGAAATAACCACATGCGATGCTGTGATCAAAGATGGCACAGGAATATTTCTGTGAATGAATGTAAAGAGGGTAAGTTTTGATTGTCAAGTTTCATGGCCACGGGTACCTACACGAACGACAGAAATCTGAGTCAGGTGCAGACTGGGCAATGATATGCAATGATGTATATACTACCCACTGGTATCCCGCTGCCCCTGTCCGCCAAAAGTGCCAGCAACCGGACCATAGTCAGCTGCGATGATTTGCTCAAACAGCTTCAGACGCAGATGATTGATCTAGAGACATAAGCACGGATCCCACATCAGCATGGAATTTCTCCTGTGATTCTGGAGACGTGTTTTTTTTTTGTGTATTCTCTTGGGCTTTTGGATCCAGGGTGTACCTGAAATCACAGATATTCAGGTCATATTGCTTCAGCATTGCTGAGACCAGTCGCTGCATGGGTGCTCCATGGTGTGGGCCAGTTGCGCGTTGGAAAGCGCATGTGTTGTCAAGGCACGCGGCCAGATGATGCAACCCAGGTGGTTTGATGTGAGTTTGACATGTATAGTCTGTATAGTAGTAAAATGTAGTAAACCTGTTTGAAGTCCAGCCTTCTGCTGGATATCAAGATGCTTATGCAAGAGCATGAAGTGATTCCAACATGTGGCCATTTTTGATATCGAAGCCAATCTCTTGTCGGCAACCAGTGCTGAAGAGATCTTAATATAACGTGAACTGACTAGACAGGGTTTATGATTTACTGATGTGTACAGCAAAAACAACAAATTTACCAAAAACGAGGTCCACCAGACGTCGAATACCAGCCCATTTCATGTCCCATTTTACATGTATTGCGTGATGTATGATATATTTACCAATATGTTCCATGAGATTTGCCAAAATCTATGATTATAGGCAATAATGGATAGTCAGGCTGTATAAACATCACAAAGGCCTTCCCCATTTATCCAGTTTTACCCCTTGAGGGTATTAAAGACCATGAACTATGCCCAAAAAAAAGAGGGGCTAGTGACCAGGAGATCCCCATCAATACCTTGCTTCCCGGTCGCCAGGCTGGAGTCAGCATCCACTACGACAGCTCTGCACGTCATGGGTGAGGGGCTGAGAAGAAGCGTCATGGTGGGCCTTGGGTCATGACATGGCGAGGGATAGTGAGGGGGGAAGATAGTGAATTCCCTGTTGAAATGACAAAGATGACAAAGATGTGATGGGGGTGGGCGGCTCAACCCCGCAAACCGGATATTTGTCCTTGGTTCTCGCTTCAAAGTCGCTCAAGGCATTGGTGGCAGAGGCACTTTCCAAGATGGGAACCGACCACCTTCCACGTCTTCCGTCACTTTGTGAGGCAGTGCATGGCGGCAGACGGCATGTCGTTTCTGGATCACAACCCTTAGGCAAAAAAACGAAGAGAGAACTGAAGACATCCCGCTTGTGAAAATAACTGGCTTAAAGCCCGTATTAACTCATGGGAAAGAGGGAAACATTGCATTTGAAACGCGTGCGCATGTCCCTCATGTCCCCCAAGTCAATTCATTGATACAAAAAGCTGGGGATACTCCGCAACTAGGTAACTAGATTACAACCAATATATATATATATACAGATGGTAGGATCATGGCAACTAGATTGTACTCCCTCCTTCAACTCAATCCATCGAAAATCCAGTTTGGTGGGATCAATCTCCATGTTTGATGTTGTTTTCTGTTAAAGAACATGTGTTCCATTATTTTTGATGGTACATCCTAGTTTTGATGGTTAACATATGTTTAAAAGTTCAAATCATCAATTTTGATGGGTTTTCCTTTCAAGTTTCCTTTGAAACGCCAAATTGTCCAGGCCTGACGCAGTAGTTCTGGACGTGGGCGGCTGGATTGGCACCACAGCCGTGTGGCTGGCAGCCGTTGCAAGGAAGGCGCTAGAGAGCTGGCTTTGTTTGGGAATACATGTAATCAACTTGTTTTTTGGATCCCAGTACCTTCTAGTAAAGTTTAACATAGCTATGGACAATTCCCCATATATAATGTTACATCGACAATAGTAAAGGGGGGTCCCCCCCCTATTTTTTTTTTTTAGGGGGGGGGGGTCTGCTTTGCAATAGTAAATTTAAATCGAAAATCCCAACTCTTCCCCAAAGGCTTCTGTAAGGTTTTGACAAATCCTCTCTTTTCTGATGGGCTCTGATGGGATCTTCATTGGATTCTGATAGGAAGAAGGGAAAAAAAATGCCTGCTAGAGCCAGGAAGGTTGTTTCTTATTGCAACTTGCTAATTCCAGTTTTTAATTGCAAATGCAAGGGCCTGCAAGGGGGTACCCTTTGTGGACCTGTTTTTGGCAATTTTTTAAAAGGATTTTAATAAAGAAAACAACTTTTTTGAACAAGGTAAAGTTTTTGTTTTGGTAAAGGTTTGCTTTGTTTTTTGCTTTTGAAAAGCATGCAATCACAATTTAAAACCATTCAACCACAATTAAAAACACTAAGGAAGAAGGGAAAAAATGCCTGCTAGAGCCAGGAAGGT
>Ga0126342_10019847_pt1 | contig 11368 bp, 9 predicted proteins | sample Cyp1metagenome_FD_92528 | JGI IMG/M metagenome (GOLD analysis project Ga0126342, IMG submission 92528) | Coral microbial communities from Lord Howe Island, Old Settlement Bay, Australia - Cyphastrea 1 metagenome | ecosystem: Host-associated > Invertebrates > Cnidaria > Coral ... | reverse complement strand
GCGGCAGGGTCGACTCGTTGGTGACTTCAACGTGGTTCTGTGCAGACACAAGTCAAGCATAGTGAAGCAGATGGCGGGTTGAGGGGGGTCGTTGGGGGGGGGGCTGAGCATATATATATATATGATTATATGTATATATCTTCTAGAAATCTAGCCGGAAATTTTTCACGTGCACCATTTACAGATGTTCTGCCTTTTGAACATCCATCCGTGCCGGACTACCAAAGGGCACGGCACTCTGTACTCTGAATAATATATATATATTATATATATATACATACACCGCTGGCTTCATCATACATGGCTGCCCTGCAAAAAAAAACTAATCTCTGAATATCCAAAAAATATTGAGAAGCAGGATAGTTATTGATATTCTATCAATTTTTCATCAAACTTGTAAATACATGTAAATACAATCATCCATTCACCAACCATTCACTAGTCGGTTTACCCAGGGTACACCCTTAAAAACCAAGATATCGATCCTTGACACCAAACAAAAGCGATTTCCAATAGGATAATCATGTTGTAAACCCGATTTTTGTTGGCCTTACACGTACCCTCTGGTAATTTAACATAGCTATTGAAAATTGCCATTTATAGTGGATTTTCCCATTAAACATGGTGATTTTCCATAGTTATGTTAAATTACCAGAGGGTAATTCAGTTTTTAACAAGGGAGTTCTCCAGCAAGAAAACGCGCCAAGCGGAGCCCATCCTCGATCTTTCCCGCTCGCAAATGATCTTGCAAAGACCGTAGAAAGGGCAGAAACGTTGCCGACGATCCACCTGGGCGCAAGGGATTTTCTACCAACACCCATGACCGAACACTGAAACAATCTCAAACATCACAACAAACATATTTTTTTGCCTCTGCAGAATCGACCATTTTTCATAGCTATTTAAATAATGTAAAATAACTCGGCCAAACACCCGTCTTGCCCGAAGCACTCTCAATACTCTATAAATCATAGGTCATTCTGGCAATTCCTGAAAAGCTCAAGTATGTGCATCATTGCACAAGTCATCCTGAACCCTAACATCCCAAAGCCGCAAAACCCTAAATCCTAAACCCTACAGCCTAAACCATAAAGACTATGAACAAAAATCAAGGAAGATCCTAAGCCCTAAGCATTAAACACCCAAACCCTAGAACCCTATGCTGAAACCCTGACATTTCAAACCTAACGGTGATGTTGGGTGAAACGAGGTGTCTGGGCGCAAAATTACCAGAGGTCATCTTTAAAACCCACACCTTGGTAGCTGGTGTAGTGAAGGGAACAACGTGGCTTTTGGGTGTATGGTTTTAACATGTTTTAACATCCTACAAATGGCTTTGTCCGAAGTCTAAAATAGGGATTCCAAACGTACACGCTGTTGATCGTCCTGTTTTACCTTCAACGAACCATTTTTTGGTATCCTCCTTTCTCCAACAAACCAAAAGGTTTTGGTTTATGGCAGTTTATGGTATTGAGTTTGCGCCCCATATTGCCCAAAGTGCTGCCAAAATTCACTTGAAATCCCTTGGCGACGGCGAAGCCGATGGGATGGCCGGGTCGACGACCTGAGCCAGTGACCCTGGCGCTATGGAATGGGAATATACCTAATGTGATACAACATAACTGATAAATATTAATCTGAAATAGAAAATAATATAACGTATACAATCTACATATCATATATATATATACATATACTATACATAATATGTGTCTATATAAAATATGTACAGCAACACTTAATATGTTACACATTATATATATATAGTACACATATCTATGTGTATATATAATCATCCTGAAATCAGATTGAATATAATATGCATTTAAAAAAAGAAAAAAACAACATCTCACAAACATGGGACCATGATAATGGGAACGCCATGCTGGGGTTGATCCGCAATGAATTCTGCATGGCTACTCACCATGTTTTACATTTTTCCTATTTTAGATAGCCATAAATTGTAGTGTACCCTAGTTTTCAGACACACCTATATGATCTTCTCCATCAAGCAAAGTTTATAAAAATCATTAAAACACAGCAACTCAACACTGACTCTGATGATTAAACTCAAACAAATCACCAGAAACAAACAACATTCTTCAGAACGGTTTCACGGCTCTTCAGACACAGTTTCCGTATCATCTTCCAAGGTGCTACAGGGATTTCATCCAGAGATTTTTCGAGGCAGCGATCACAGACCTCAAAGGCTGACACCGGCTGACTTCAGGAATCGCCGAATCGCTTCAAGAAGTGGTCTTATAAGCCCCTATATACATTATTATACATGACCCATGAATCTGACTGAGGATCTTCTATGTGGAATATGATAACTGAGGATAAGAATCATCCAAAAAAACGCCTAGATAGATATAACATGATCTATGAATAGATAACTTTCAATATAACATGATATAACATGAATATGTATAATAGATATAACATGATATATATATAATAGACATAGATATAACATGATATATGATATAACATAGTTAATTCCATATTAATCAATTTCACTATAGATCCGTGCAATTCGTTGCATCCCCAAGAACCACTAATAGAAGGCGCTTTGGAAGGCCAGCAACGTAGGGAAGTGGCCTACGTTGCCATGGCCCATTGACTTCGATGATTTATGTATTCAACATGATGATTCTCCAAAACTATATACCCTCTGGTAATTTAACATAGCCATGGGAAATGACCCATTTATAGTGGATTTACCCATTGAAAATGGTGATTTTCCATAGTTACGTTAGTTTACCAGAGGGTATAAAATAAATATAAGACATAACGACAAATAGTGAAACATACATGGATTGACCATGCTTTTTCTCAACATATCATTCTTATCTTCACCTAAACTTCCTAAACTATTGGATAAAACATAAACGGATGAACAATGGATCATATCTGCCGCTTATCGCTGATAATTAACAACCATAGTCACATATCACCAAACCACCAATATCCACCAAACATCAAAACACCTACCCAACCAACCATGCTTTCATGCTGAGTAAAACCCACTTCCCAATGGAAAAACCATGATTGATGAGGCTTGCTATGGAAGCAAGCACTTACCACGTGGCGTGTTGCCCGTCTTGCCTGCATCGATTTTCCCAACCATTCAGTTGGAAATCCACCCCAAAAACTATGGACAATCCCCAATTTGGTTTATTTGGGCTATTGAGGCGAATTTGATTGTCAGGCAAACTTCCAGCACTTTTTTGAAGCGGATTTCCATGACATACTGATGGTTGTGAAATCCCAATCAGCTGATGGGTGGTTTATCCAACTATTTATAGCTGGCTGGTGGTTTCAACCCCTCTGAAAAATATGAGTTCGTCAGTTGGGATGAGTTCGTCAGTTGGGATGATTTTCCATTCCCAACTGTTTCTGGAGTTCGTCATTCAAAATTTCCATGGTTCCAGTCACCAACCAGATAGGGTTTCAACATGTTTCAACATGTTTCAACCATCCTTTTGCTGGTGGGGGAGCTCCATCCATAGGATTGGTCCCTGGGTCCCTCTCCAGGGAACGCAGTGAAACTTCCTCTCCGCCAGCAGACGCTCTTGTCGCACCTTGCCTCGAGCCAGAGCTGGGATTTGATGCTTATTTAATGGTCATTTGATGGTCATTCAATGGCTATGTAATGACTATGTCATGACTATGTCATGGTTGTTTCATGGTATTTATCCGCTACACTGTGATTTATATATGTGAATTTTGTTCGCTGAGAAGGTTTACATAACTAGGATACATGATACAGGGTAGATATATCGAACTAGTTCATGGGGTTAACATGAACCACAAACATTTCACAACGGGGGGGCACTAGCGTGCAGGTAATCAAAACCCAGCGGCCTCAAAATTGGAAAGGATATGTCAGTTGTCATATTCAAAATCATAGTTGACTTTCCTCTCTAGCTAAAATATAGATTAACAATTGCAAATGCAACATGTTCATCTATGTTCATCTTTATTGTTTGTATCGTGATCCAAACCACCAACAAGAGGGCCCCTCAGACTCTTCAAAAGTCCTACGAGTACGACGTGGTCTATCACTATTGTAGCCGCATATTCCCATCTTCCCACGAGATTTCCATACTTACCACCATTTTGAATGGAAGCTGTTGGAACCCTTGTGGCTGTTCAGCCGCCCAACAAGTTCAGAGCATCCCCTCCATGCGCGGGACGGGATAGGAGAAGGAAGTCTGCATCCATGTAATTCACCCCCAGCACCTGCGCTCTTGCGGTCTGAAACGGTCGATATGTGCCATGGTCAACACATGGTGTATACATGGTGTATATACGTGTATCACGTATATATATATATATACACATATATATATATATATGTATATAGGTTGTCATCCCTCCCATGAAATTCCCATAATGGGATTCCTTCTTATTCTGCATAGAATTCGCTATGGATCGACCTGGGAGAATCATCGACCTGACTGGATACCCTCTGCCATGGTAAACATACAAAAAGCGACATGGAAAATGACCATAGAAATAGTGGATTTACCCATTGAACATGGTGATTTTCCATAGTTTTTGGTATGTTTACCAGAGGGTACATATTATGGGGAGTTGTTCAGAGTTGTTCATTGCCAAGTTTGATTATAGGAAGTAATCTCTACCAACTCATATCAAGTTTCTACCAGGTTCAACTCGGTTCAACACCTTTTTTTCGTTGATTGAGAACCAATTGTCACATCCCATGTTCACAACGGTTGATGCTTTTAGCACCCGCAATTACTCCAGGAGTAATTACCCTTTCCGACTTCTATCCATTCGCAAAAAGGTTTGCACAGCAATTTGAGACTTAGCCACCTAAGTGTCATCTAGAGTATCACTTTATTTCATGTTGTGAGCCGAAAAAAATAGACCACCCCAACTTTCGCGTCAGCGATGGGCCATCCTCATTCTATCCCCATCGTCTCCCGACATCCCCATCGTCTCCGCATTGGATTGCCATGCGAACACTCCCATTTGAGTCATCAAAGTGTTGGTGAACCACAAGTGGATCCCCCGGAAATATCCCCATCTATGGTTATCAACCATTATCAACCATCTTAATCGATCTTGATTGATGCTGGTTATATATCTATATATATATATATATCCCATGATATCCCCAATACATCCCCATGCATCCCTAGTATTATCACCCCCGTCTTGTTGATGTCATTTCCGAATTATTGAATGAACCATGTAAGGTAGTTACCATTTATCATTCCTATTTTTGCTGGTGATTATGACATATTATGACCATATCCTTGTATCTCTATTAATGATTTGCCAAAGGGAGTATACCCCATTCTCAGACACACCCACATAGTCCGGTGACTGAGAGGATGGGTCGTTGAACAATGCATCTTTTCATAATCCCCAGACAATCCCATTATTATTGGCTTTTTCCGGGGCCAAAACTTTGCCATCAAGCTGTCAATGTGGTACTACAATCAACTTTTCAAGGCTAACCTCCAGTAAATGCGGCTTGCTGGAGAAAGAAAAACAATATATATATATATAATATGTATATATAATATGTATAATATATATAATATATAATATATATATATTATATAAATGATGTTCTAGCTAGAAACCTCCATTTAAAGTAGTTTTATGATAGTTCTTCCCACCGCATTGTCCCATTATTTTTCCCATTACAACCTCCATTTTGTCCGTGGATTTTCGAGCCTCCTGTGGCGCAATGTCACGCAGCGCACGCAGCTCCACCATGCCGTCCTTTAGGGCGGCATGGTCTCTTCGGCAGTGAAGAGAAACCCAATGGGATTTTACCATGATTTTCTGGTTGGTGGTTTCAACCACTCTGAAAAATAAAAAATATGAAAGTCAGTTGGGATGATTATTCCCAACTGAATGGAAAGTCATAACATTATATAAAATTCATGTTCCAAACCACCAACCAGTTTTGGACTTTTCGCGGTGGAAGAACTTGGAAAGAAATAGAAACCGAAGAAGTGGGATTTACAATTTTAATCAGGACAGTGGAATTTCACCAGAACAGGATTTAACGGAACCTGGCGATTTCACCAAGATAGAATTGGCAGCCTCTCTTATCGTGATCCCATGAGAATAGTAAGAATGGTTATCTGGTTTGTGGTTTTAACCATCTTGAAAAATATTAGTCAATGGGAAGGATGACATCCCATATATGAAATGGAACATAAAATTCATGTTTGAAACCGCCAGCCAGTCATTATACTTCCCTCCAGCAATCAAACATGGCTGGCTGCTAAATCGTGAACGAAATTTGGGCATTTTGTGACTGGGCAATTCATCGGACGAAATGACGAAATTTTCCAGCAAGACATGTGACTGACTACCCGAGGGTACGGCATATGATTTTGCATAAAGCACCGCAGTCCCCATCAGGGTACCCCCCATTCCATCCACCAGTTAATCATTTTTTTTCATAATCAGTTTTTCAATGTTTTTCCCTATTTAAACATGTCAAGCGCTAAACCCCATTTGCTGACCCATCCAACTGTATATTGTTGCCGAAATATTTCCCGTTATATATCACAATATCCCAAACAATACCATCCAAATTAAGTAATATTAGATAAATAATGATAAATCATATTATCTAAATCATGATAACAATTGCTTAAAATTAGACTAAATAAAATGGCTATTAGATTAAATCATGACCTTAGGCCATTTTTGGACATATGATCCCACCATCTCAGCGGCTCTCACCAAACAAATTACCAAGGTAGCTGCCTCCGGTAATCCAGCGCTGAAGGGGACATCCCCATCAATGGAGATGTTCATGGGAAAATGATCTATAAATGCAGGATTTTCCATTGTGAAACTATGCCCCGGTAAATCCAACGGAGCAATGGCAAAAATGCACCCTTCATATACATTGACATACAACTTGCCCATTCAACAAATTGCACATGTTCAGCCGTGTCAACAAGTCTCCCAATCTCCACCCACCAGAATCGCCCAAGTAGCTTCAGCGGGGTCTTCCCAACCCACATTGGGATCGCAGGAATGCGCCACTTTGGGCGCCAGCCAATACATGGCGCGTCGCGGTCGCGCAGCGAGAGCTGGGAACTCGTGCTGGTTGGTTTGCCAGCGCGCGAAGCCCCCCGCGACCTGATGTGGTGAACACAGGGTGAAACCAAGGGAAAGGACGACTTTGATGGACCATGTATGTTTTATCTGATGATTCCTGATGGATGTTTTTAATTTGATATATTTGTTGATTTTTATTGGTATGTCTTGAACAAAAAAGGTGATAGACATCGGTTCCTTATGCTCCCAGTTTGCTTGTAGTTCTATTCCATCGACTTATAACGTACTATTACTAAACCGTACTGAACCCATGCAAAGGATTGCAAACCCATGTAAAGTAAACTTTTGATCACCCCTCTGACTGGTAAAGCTAGCTGTAGTTTGTATTTGGCTTACCCAAATTACAATAAACCGAATCATCATCATGATCATCATGATCATCATGATCATCATGATCATCATCATGATCATGAGTTCTACCAATGACAAACATCTTCAACAATCAATCGTCAAGCATCAAACCAATCACTATCATAAAAATAATTATGCACATATGCTCCATGCATGGACTATTTACCAACATGTGGGTCATTTCATTTCTTAAATGTATATAGCTACATATTCCATAACATTCCATACATGGAGCTGTAAGATTGTGTTGATATGATGATTGATGATTATTATCACATATTATGATTATTAATCATGATTATGATTATGATCATAGATCATGACTAAGATGAATTATGATTAATATTGACTATCATATATTATCATGACTACCATTAATGATCAATATTGATTCATTATCATCATTTAATATTTATTATCATATATAATCATTGATTGACTATGATTAATATTGACTAATGATTATGATTGATTCTTGATTGATTATGATTATGATTATATAATAATGATTAATGGGTTTCCCCAGACCTTCAACTTGTCCTTCTCCTTCTTCGCTTCGGGCACCAACAGCGCTTGGCTGCCGGCGGAGCGCCACATCAACTGCAGGGTGTCCAGGGCCGCCGTGGACAGCGAGGCCACCACCTCCGGACCACCATCGTCCTGGGCGACTGGGAAAGAACGGAGAGACAGGTCGTTGATAGGTAAAAAAATCTTGTTGTTGATAGGTAAATTTCTTGGAAGTTGTTGTTTTTTTTCTAGTTTTTGAAGATGTTTTGATCCGTTTGGCTTTGTCTGAAATTAGGGTATTCCCTTATTTTTATCGGAGGCTAATCGTGGCATTGACACGGCTTTGCCCCATTTGTTGGGCCAATCTCCTGGGCTCTGCCATTGAGGCACCATTGCTTCAAAGGCTTCGAGAAGCTCAGGCTTGCCCCCTGCGCATGGGTGCTGGTCTAGCCGTGAACAAAATGGGATTTGAATGATCTTATCATGAACACATTAGGAGTTCACTACAAAACAAACTTGATTTACTATAACTGGTTGCACCATACCTTCTGATAAGTTTCACTTCCCAGCCAAGCTTTAGAAGATCATCAGCTGCACTTACCATCCAAATCGGGTCAACCGATCAAAACCGATTCCCAGCTGGTTATCCACAAAATATCCCAAGTCCTTCGCTATGGTGCCAACCGATTCCCAAGATTCGTTCCTAAGTCCAATGTCCCCGTTGCATTTATTAACCAAAAGGTCTCCATCAACAGCCCAGTACAGCGATGTCGAACATGGGTAAAACGCCACCATTTTCCCTTCCACTTTGGCTATCTATCATGTACCTAATCGGGAGCAATCCTGTTTTACAGCCAAAATTGGTCGAAAGCAGCCATCCAGATGACTCAAGTGACCTTGCGCCAGCTTCATCATCTCAAAGTAGCAATCCCAGCGATTGACCCATCCTGGATCGTCCCCACTTGGCCCACGGGGGGGGATGGTCCCATCAAAATGGTCCCATGATCAAATGGGGCGGTCTAGAGTCTAGGGATCAAGTTATCAGGATATGATGATCCAACTGAAGTTCGGAAATTCATAGGAAGATATAGAATCAACTCATATCATATCATGTAACATATGTCAATATCATGTTAAATCATATACAAACGATATAGATATATCATATAATAATATATCATATAATATCACATTTCTTCATATCTCAGTTCGTAGGTCCCACCCAAAAAACATCGCCATTTTCATCCGGCGTCGTTCGAGGCTGTCGGGGTTGGAGACCACAAGGAACGGCTTGTCCACCAACACCTGGGGATTTTCGGGGATTTTCACAGACATATCAGACATTACTGGGAGGATTTCATACTTGGTGGATCACCCCACGGCTCGTAAGTGGGTTATAACCCCAGTTATAAATGGGATAAGTAGAGTTAATTCACTCAAAAAACTGGGGTTATAACATGTTATAACCCACTTACGATTCGTGGGATGAGCCACCAAGTAGGGATATGATTGGGGATAACTGGGATATAACATGATATAATAACATGATATAACTTACCAGTCTGATAGCTAACTTAGCTAAGGTACTTTGCTAAGTCGCTTGAGTTCGGGTGAAGTGTTGGATTTATGGAAAATACATTTTAACATACTGCTGTAGTTGGATGGATTTACAAACAAAACTATAAGTGGGCAAAGTTCATCCCCATTTTTTTTCTGCGAAAATCCCGGAAAAGCAAAGTCTTGTGGTGTAAAACCCCTTTGTTTCCTGTAGGCCTTTCCTTATACCAATCTATTGAGGGTGATATGATAATCCCTCAATAATACCCTCCGGTAGGCAAATATGGTTTGTTGGAAAATCCCACATTTAGTTTGATGATTTGTCCACCTCCACGGCTAGTTCGGAGATTTCCCAGCGGCCCGCCATGTTTGATGACACCGGAGGGAAATCCGCATTGATAAAGAATGCTGTTTGATGAGGTAAAACGGTAAAACGGTAAAACCCAACAATTAACACTCTCCAATTTAGGTTGAACGTTGGGTATACCAGCAATAGGATGATGGATGATGGTAATTAAACATGGCAATGGAACTCATCCCCCATAGAAATAGATGATTTTCCCAGCTAGACACCTCCATTTATAGTGTGTTTTCCGTGTTTTTTCCCATATTTTTCTATGATGTTCGTATCATTTTCCCAGCTAGACACCTTCATTTATGGAGAATTTCCAGCCACATTTCATCGGAGTGCACCAGATGTCTTTCTCCAAGGCACCACATCTCCAGCTGCCAAAGGCCTTGTGGCCACCAGCGCCTTCCCCAGCCGCTTTCGCTCGCTTCGCTGGCTTCGCTGGCTGTCGGATGAGCAGCTCGCTGTCGCCAGGAAGTTCTCACAGTCTTGGAAGGAGACACCTCAGACACGGCCACGGACTGCTGAGGTGCACCAAACAAGTTGGGGGAGTGGTGAACAGTTTTCTGAGGGAATCAATCTATATAAATCTCGGATATCATGAAATTGTATACTAAATATATAATATATAAGCAACAGTATCCAATGTGGTCTGTCCAAACAATGGGGATACCCAAAATATATAATATGACTGGTTCAATTAAACAATTACTGTACCTATCTGTACGTAAATTTATCATAAACCATGATGGCTGGGGGGGCACCTAGTTTCAGACATACCCTCTGGCCATGTTGCTTTGGATTTATTAGGGGGCTTCCTGGATTGGTTGGAAGAACAGTTTACCAGAGTTTGAAGAAAAACATCATATTGCTGGTTGGTGGTATACCTACCCCTCTGAAAAATATGAGTTCGTCAGTTGGGATTATTATTCCCAATATGTGGAAAAATAAAAAATGTGCGAACCACCAACCAGATTAGTTATTCCCAGGAGAAGTAAATGTTTGGGTTGGGATCGTTGGGTCTGGGAGTGCTGCATCGTTTTTTGGCGCCCAAAACCCGGAACCACAACACTGGAACCCTGGAACCTGCTGTGTTGCAAAGCTGGGTCTTTCTCACCCTTCGAACATGGTTTCATTTTCGGAATCTCTGCCATCCATTCTGGTGCAGTAGCTGAGCTTTATGAGTCCGAAACCAACTTCCAAGTTAGAATGACGAGCCAACATCACTGCTTCACAACTTTCCATATCCAGTGTGAAAAAAAGTACGGATCGGCTCGGAGCTGCTACGAATTTGGGCTGTTTTTCATTAGAGGAAGCGTCTGGTGATGGGTACGGTGGAATCCTATATGTTTTTCAACTAACTTGAGAGGGGGAACACGAAAGGTAGGTAAGCAAGAAAGGAACCGAAGAAAAAATGAAGGGGAGAGGGGAGGGAAAAATACATAAAGTGGAGTCTGGTAAAAGCGACGCGGCCATTTT
>Ga0126342_10019846_pt1:0-10000 | contig 11368 bp, 8 predicted proteins | sample Cyp1metagenome_FD_92528 | JGI IMG/M metagenome (GOLD analysis project Ga0126342, IMG submission 92528) | Coral microbial communities from Lord Howe Island, Old Settlement Bay, Australia - Cyphastrea 1 metagenome | ecosystem: Host-associated > Invertebrates > Cnidaria > Coral ... | reverse complement strand
TTTATCATGATTTATCATCATCTTCCCCATGATTTGGTGGCCACAGCTGTGGGATATCCCCCATGTTCGGACACAGCCGTATATGAGACAGCATTATTGTGTATGATCATGGTGAGCTATAGGTCCTGTCTATCTACTTCCGTGATCACAGTATGCACTGCCAAACGCATCCGTAATTAGCCTGAAGGTACCAGTAGGAGAAGACATGGCCAATGATGTGATGCCATGATGTTTGCTGCTTTGTATGTGTTTCATTCATAGCAGTGGTTGCAGGGGAAAGCTGGGGCTCCATTTTTGAACTGAACGAATCATGGCCCCCTCAAACTGACCGCTGTGTTGGAGTGCCACTACGATGTCAAAACACATTTGTTCGTGAACTGCACACAGCAAATGGCTCACAAATCACGAGAACCCCTTAGTCCCCCGCAAAGGATACCTGCCCAACAATCGCAACAGGCGTTGTCAAAACTAACAGATCTATTGTATCAACATGTATCAACATTTTTTAATCGATTTCACAACTTCATCAACCACAGGGTTTCAGCCCCCATGACACGCCTTCTCCACCACAAAGACGTACGTGGGACTCACATTGGCTTCGTTCGATGGTCCACAGGCGTGATTTAGAAAACGACCCACGTTCCCTTTGACGTAGGCATCAATGACGTAGACCTGGGGTTTATGTCAGCCATGATGTGCCCGGGCCCGCCACCCCCAAAAAAAAAACTATGCCCCAGTGAATTCTAGTTGCCCCATTCAACATACTGCTTCCCTGTTGGATCCATCATTGCTGGTATTTGAACTTCGGCCCAACACCAGGGCAAAATTCTATGTTACAAGCACCGAAACTGGAAACGATGTTCCTACAGTACACGTGATACGTGTAAATCGTCGTTCAAATAGGAGAAAGCTAGCCACTCATCATTAGTCACCTTTAGAAGCGCAACGACAACTTTGGCAACTTCGGAGTTGTGCCACCTTTAGAAATGCGAGGACAAGATGGACACGAGCTCTGATCCCACCTATGTGTCAGAATGTGTTGGATTTTTATTTTTGGCCAGACTGCGAGCTGCCAAGCTCGGAGTGTTTCTGAGCCATGATCTCTGTGAAAAAATCGCAATTATGAAATTGAGCCAGAAATGACATAGTTTCATATTTCATATAGTTTAATCCCATCCCCCTAATATTGGGCCCTTCCCCCGAAAAAAACCATAGTGTAGGAGGGGATGACACCACATCGACCATAGAAATGGTGCTGGGCAACCGGATGTTGCTCCTCACCACCACTGTCAACCTGCGGTGGAGACACTGGAGACTGGCGCTGAGAACCATAGAGGTTCAGTTATTTTCAGATATGTGCCATGATCGAAACATGATTTTCACATATGGTCACATGGTGATATAATGTGATATGTGTGTATATGTAAATATATATATATATGTATATTATATATATATATATATTATGTAAATATTTGTGTATCTGGATTATGGTCATCCATCCAAGAATGGGAAGCCTTACCATGGGTATGACAAATCACTGTTAGTGGATTGATGACCACCCCCCAATATGGGTATGTAATTCACCGTTTGACCAATGCACATATCTGATTGTTCATCAGCTGTGTATTACAATCCGAGGGATGAGATTCTAAGTCCCTGATTTGTGGGTTGTCCAATTTATAAACTATGGTTGTTTGAATAGTAAGTCCCCAATTTGTGGGTTATCCCACATAAAAATTGTTTATAACTATATGTTTATGAACCACTTATATATATGGTTATATTATTATAAGTGCATATTGTCAATCACCTATTCACATACATATATATATATATTGTTAACATTTATTAACCAATTATAACCCATGGTCATTAACCACGTTTTGATCAGATATGATTCTAAGTAGGCTATTTAGCACCTATGGTTATCTAACCAATTTTGTGAACGTCGTGCCTGCGCACCAAGTCCTCTACATTGCTCGGGCGTGGTCAGGTTGAACAAATACCTCGCTTGAGCGCCGAAGACGTTGCTGGGCACCCAGATGGTACCCAGCTGTCATAGATTGTGAATGTTGATTACCCCACATATATTATATGGAAATATTGAAGGATGTTGACTGGGATATTTTAAGGTAGATATGACATGATATATATATATGTATATAAATATAACATTATATAACTACAGTTAGTGGAGTTTATGAATCTATAACCAACTTCCAACTAGGGGGGCCCGAGGGGGGACCAACTTGTGGTAATAGAGATTTCGCATAAATTCGCCACGTTGCGGACCCGTTAAATGATTTCCAGGTCAAAAGATGTCAAAAAGTCAAAAAACATCGCAGCTCATTGTTTGGCCCCCTTGCCTGGTTTGTGCAGAAATTCAAAACCCAAAAAGTTCGAACAGAAATGGTTTTGCCCAAAGTACCCCCGAAAACTACCACTTCCATAGCCATCGGTAATCAAACATGGATGGCTGAAGAACCCTTGCAAATCGAGATTGATGAGATTGTTAATGGAAAAAACATCGAACTAAATGCTGTTTTTTTTTAACAAACCATGTTCAAATACCGGAGGGTAACAGAAATTCATACCTGGTTGGTGGTCCTCACCCATCCCAAGTGCCCAAGTACAGTAATCTCAACCGGGGATTCATAACCCCTGGTTTATTAGTTGGAGGGGTTAGTTCCTCAATAGTCATCATCTGATACTTAATGGTACCCCGCCGTTAAACAGCCTAGGGGCCTAGGGGTCTATTAATCCAGGGTTGACATTATGGTTTAAAAATAATATGTATATATTATATATATATATACACGTATGAAACGGCCAGATACGATGAACAACCCTTGGACTGTCGCCATTTTCATCGACGATCCAAGAAACGCATCACGCCCGGGGCTTAGGCTTTCAGCTTCAGCGTCGGGCAGCAATTCGCCTGGGGACCACCAGATCCAACTGCCAATGTTCGGGGAGTCAGGATCAACATTTTGGGGTCAAGAAAGTGGGGCAAAACTAAGTATCAGTGGATAAGCTCATGATATATTAGCCAACTCCCTCCATGATCCATTCAAACTGAACACATTGCAATGTACACACACACACATATATATATACACATATGATGTATAAACATTATTAATTATTAAACATTGACATAGCTCAGGGGGAAGAATGCCAGGGTGATCCAATGAAAATGCTATATCATGATGTTTAGGTTTCTCCCATCCGGAAGCCATATCAGGACACCATTTCTTGAACCTTTTACTATCTGTCGGGATATCAAGCAACAAAATGTTGAGATAACTGAAAACTACGGTATTGATCATTGGTGGGTGGTCCAAACCAAACCCCCTAACAAAATCATGCCAAATAGGGCAGCTAGGGATTCACAAGTATGTAATTTGCATCAACTCTTGGAAAACTAAACAGCTAGGGTCTAGGTGTAATCGGCAGGCGCATCAACACCCCCCGCCGAAAAATTAAAAACTAAGAAAAAGAAAAAACTAAGTATTGAAACTCAATGTGGGAGAAGCATGATCACTTCAGAATTGATCAAACCGATACATATGTGTTATATGTTGGGCGGGTGGTGGCTGCAGCCCATGCCGCCAACAAAAGTTGCATCATCGAAATAGTCTTCCCAAGTATTGATGGAAAATAGAGCTGAGACTGGTTGGATATGGATTCTGAATCGCTTGCTAGGCTGTTTCCCAAATTTCATTTATATAAACAAATAATATATATATATATATATATATATCGTTGTAGAACCCTCAGCCCTGCATGATGGCCCCCAAGCTAAATCCAGCTCCAACAGGATACAAAAAAATGACTATAAAACTGCTTGAGCCACTTCAGGAGCAGCAGCTATTGCAACTAACTACTAGGCATGAATCACCTCAGATCCCCTCATCGCCCACAAGCACCAAATCCGCAGGTGCCTGTGTACTCGCATACGAAGCTGCCAACAGGGAGCTCTTGAGAGGACCGCACGCCCCATCCAACATCTCCCATCCAACACACCGTCAGCGGCCGCGGTCCGTGTTGCAGCACCGGCGCATCCCAATGTTCGAAGACCGCAAGGGGTGCTGCATGGCCTTGTGAGTCAAGCAACTAAGGCACCAGAAAATGATCGTCTGGGAAGATGATGTGCGCAATGAAAATGGGTGGTGTCCATCTCCATAAGCTTCAATAGACAAACAGCCTCTGTGTAGGAACTGGTGCGGGTCAAGCCATTTGTCACCTTCAAAATGGAGAAATGAACATCCCAAAATTGGAGAAAAATAACCGTATATAATACACTATATGGATTGAAGGGGTCTTAGCCGGTCTTAGCTATTGAGAAGTTGGATGACCGACCGCTTTGTTGCTGTCAATTCTGTCAATTCATAGTTTTTCGATTCAAATATCTAGATAAACAAAAACAAAGTTCTGTTGATTTGCATGCCCACTACTTGAATCAATGACATATGCCCACTTCCGAAAAATCAGCATGTTTTTTGTTGCTTTCAACCCTCAGTATCATATTGGTCATGTTGAACAACACCCGGAAAAAAAAAGGTAAAATCTGACTAAGCCCGCTTACAAGGTGGTTCCCCCTAGTTATATGTTGGTTTCTTCACCCAATGTTATTTCATCACTGTAAAATTTGAAGCTAGAATAAGCTAGATATAATATGATATAAACCAATCTACATCCCAGTAATTCTCCCGTTGATTGTCTGTCATGTGGTCAATGTGGTTAGGAAACTCTTAGTAGCTCCTTGATTAACTTCCTATTTACTAGGGAATATGGATACCCCGAGGTCCGAACCGCTGCATGCAAATACCCTCCAATCATCAAACATGGCCATGGAAAATCCGCGAGTCATAGATGATTTTCCCAGCTAGAAACCTCCATTTTTCAGAAATTTCCAGCCACATTTGATTACCGGGATTTACCGGGCATTTTCCATGTCATATCTCATGAGGTATCCATTGTTCAATGATTCACCATTATTAACGATGATTTCCCCCCATTAACCATTGGTTAGTTGCTTGGCTCTCCTAATCCCACAAGTGAAAAACCCAAGGATCCTCGGCAGAGCTGTCGAACCCGACCCTCCAGCAGCCAGGAACTGCTGCTGGGCGAAGGGCATGGAAGTGGCCTGAGCTGATCTGAGCTCGGTGGCCATTGGAAAAGCCACTGCTTTGTTACGACGACGGTGGGATTACACCATATTACACCATCAAAATTGGGATATACTCCATTTCCCCTCATAAAAAAAAAACACAGTTTAGGGGATTTACAGCACACATATTTGGAACCATTTAGGGGGGTTTAATGTTAGGTGGATGGAATTAGCTAATTGGTATACAATGGGGATGTACTACAACCAATCATCGGACGATGGTTGGTGGTTCAGCTGAGTCAGTGACTGTGGCTCGAACATTGGGTGCCAATGGACCCGCACAAGTGGTCGTGTTTGGTAACAAACTAATTCATGAACAAACCATTTTTTACCAAACCTAAGTGGGTTACATGACAATTCGGATAAGTTTGGTTTGCGCAGTTGTACCTGGGGGTGTCACCCACTGATTGGCTGGGGTGAACCACAAACTAGTCATGCACTGGTGTCTGGCCTTAAACAGTGGACCATGCTATGGAATACCAAGCATTTATGTTTTGATCCTGGCATACACTGCATAATTAAATGTAAATGTATGTGTATTTGGCCTGAATTATGATGTTTAAGGACAACATGATAAATCAACATCAAAAAATATAGTTTTTTACACACACACACCACAGAGAAAAAGAGAGAGGGGGAAAACCACATGTTTAGTGTATGTGTTTTTGGGAACCCGACATAGAGTTTTCGATGCCTGGGTGTAGTAAACATGTGTTTTTGAGTACGTATTGGATAAATCATAGAACTGGTTTCAAATATTTTCACATTTTGAATTTTGAGGGGAAAACCCCAAGAGTCGGATGGTCAAAACCCATGCATTTCATGCACACCTTCTTCGAGAAGTCAAATCGTTACGATGCGGATAGGTCTTGATTGAGAACGGCTGATGTGGATATTTTCATCACATGCGTAAATTTCGAAAGTTGTGGCAGTTGAGTGCTTGCGTCACAACGCATGCGATACGATCGATTGTCATGACTATACACACTCCGATTATGATTCTTTTTATGGGACGCCCATGGTTTCAAAACAAACATGCTCTATTTACACCTGCTGTTTTTTTTTTAAGTGTTCCAAACCTATATTAGCGCGCTGCAGGGCAAATATTATTGCCTCGAAATATGGATGCATCTCCCCAACAAAGATGTCTGTACCAAAAGCGGCCGGGAATCCCATCCTAGATGCTCGGCATTTGTTCATTCTATGTGTTTATATATATACTTATTCAGTGGTATTTAAATAAATAAAGAAAGAATATAATCTAAAATGTATGTATGTATGTATGTATGTATGTATGTAAAGGTATAGGTATAGGTATACTTTTATATACATACAAATTTACATATGTATACATATCTATCTATATACGCCATATATATATACATATATACAGATACAAATGGATTTACGCACATGTATATATATATATACACATATACATATATACACCTATATATACACAAACATATATATATATTATATATATATAGTTTTATTTATTTATTCATTTATTTATACGTATAATTGTAGTCCAATAGCTGCATGTGCATATATGTATACAAGTCCGTGTGTATACAAGTCTGTGTGTGCGTACACCGTTAAAACAAACGGTTTAACTTTCATAGTTCTGCAGCCAACAAAGACGGCTATTGTGATATTGACTTGAGGCGCCAAGTCAACGTACCTGTTGAAACTGTTGGACAAACTTTTATCCTCAGGTTGTTTAGGTGTATGCTGAAAAGTTTTCACAGTTTCGAATTTCAAGATTTCCGTGTGCTTGATTTTGAAGGCGACTCAGGACATTAGGCGACGACATTAACATCAGTCAAACATTCTACCAACCAATACCCCACAGTGTCTGTGTGTGTGCGCGCATGCAGTCCAATATAAACACACACATTGACATATATATATATATGGACTTGCACTTAGAACATCTTTTGGAAAAAATGTCAAGCCTTCACCGCGGGGATGTTCTAAGTATCACTTAGAACATTTTAGAACATATTCAACATATACTTAGAACACCCCAGGGGAAACCAATGGGAGCCATATAGATGTTCGAAGTGTTTGTCCCGCAGAGATACTATACATTATATAAACCAAGATAGGGGGAATCTCCAGCAATGATCAGTCCTGTCATGCAGCTTATTTATTTTTTTTAACATAATATTATATATATATGTAATTATTGAAAAAATATGAACCTGCATTTGGAAGACTCTGTATACATATGTTTAGATAGTTTGAAATATACTGAATCCAATCTCTTCTTGGCCATCCAGCTCTTTATCCACCTTGTCTTGAGGGCTTGTGCATAGACTCCACTTGGCTGAGTTGTATTCTTCGTTTCCAGGATGCCCACAGGTAGGTGGCAAGGTCTACACTTAGAACATCCCAGGTTTTGTTTTAAAAGATCTGGACGCATGGTTCTGTTCCGTTTCTTCAGGTCTTGTGCGTGGACTCCATTAGGTTGAAAAACATTTTATAGTTTCAATTTCAAGGAGGCCCATAGATAGGTGGCAGGGTCTACACTTAGCACATCCCAAATTGTGTTTCAAATGGCCTAGACGCGTGATTCCGTTCCTTATCTTGAGGGCTTATGCAGTGAGTCCATTAGTAATCGACCATTTTTGAGCCCCACATCATCCAAAATTAAACAATTTTACTATTGAAACCTCCCTCATTAGGAAACCTCCAAATGTTCAGAGACCTTTCCCATTTCAGCTAAAATTGCGTGGGATATTGTTCCGGAAGAAAAGGCTGTCTTGTTTTTTATGTTTTTGTTCAGCAGTTCTGAGGGGAGAAACTGTTCTAAGTGTGGTGTTCACAAAGGTATTTGTGTGTATACATGCAGATTTGCCAAAGTCAATGGACATGTTCTAAGTATATTATGATCTGTTTCTGTTCAACGTATTTTCCATCAATGGAGATGTTCTGGGCATGTCACCTGGATGTTCTAAGTTCGCACTGTTCTAAGTATAGGGTCCGTTTATGTTCTAAGTAAAGGATTGGAAATTTTTGACAAATGATATTTTCTCGGTGCAAGTCCGTTGATATATACAAATATATATATATATATATATAATATATATACTATACTATACAACTATACTATACTAGACTAGACTAGACTATACTATACTATACGATACTATACGATACATATTATAGGCGTACATATTGAATCATATAGATGTCCTTGTTTGTGGCCAAACGTTAGTCCAAACACCCCAACCGAAGGTTTACTCACAGATCATCAAACGCCACGGGTCCACAAAGGCGTCAGCCCATCCGCGGTGGATGGCCCACAGTTCTGCAGAATGGGCTCAAACCTGGGGATTGATACAGGTTTGCCCATGACCCGGTCATACTAAACACCCCCATCCCGAGATTCTACGGTCCCAACATATCCAACATGTCCCAAATAGAAAATCCCCGATTAAACATTGGTTTGTGGCTGGTGTCTCATGTTAAGAAGAATAGACTAGTGACCACTACATTGCAAAAAATATCAAAAAATAACAGGCAAACACCCGCAGAGGTACAAAGCCGCCTTTCAGCCATGACTATCATGTAGTTGCGTTGCGAAACTCTTACTAGCCCCTTGGCTCCCTATGGCAAGCTAGAAAAAAACATGCGCATACAACCATGGATACAGAATAATTATATATAAGAATACAACCACAACGTCTCAGCTCCCAACAACAAGTGAAAAATAACTATGCCTGTGAGAAGGCATTCGCAAACTCTGCCAGCTCCTAACAGGTCAGCTTCTTGCTGGCCACCGGCATATGAAAAATCCACCTATATATTTGTGGATCATGTCATTAGGAAACATGGAATTTCAAAAGAAGTTCCACTCACCCACTTTCTTCTCAAAGCACGTCGCCGAGAACTCGAGCATGGACATAAAATTAAAGGTCCTGTGGAAATAGTACATCTTTCATGGGAAATTCAATGCCATACATTTCAAATTATAGGCTGTGGCACTGTTGACTTCTCTTGCGGCTGAAGCAACTCAGGTGGTGGATGATCTTCACACCTGAGGTGCCCCTTGAAAAGGCTGAGGCCCTATAAAGTATTAAAGTTTCCTCTTCAACCACCTCAATTTACCACATGTTGAAAGAAGAAGTTCTCAGTCAGAGATCATCTGATTTTTACAGGGTAATAAATATATTTGTGCAAATTATGACAAAACATTTTGGAGGATGATTTCCTTTATCCTTCCCATCATTTGCATTCAGTTGCTATACTTCTGTCCGAAAGGCTCACGAGGAACCCCAATCATACATATCAAACATAACGTAAGAATATGGAAATACCAAGAATATTGCATAATATGGAAATACCAAGGATATTGCATATACGATTGATAAACGCCTAGCCTTGAAATACTACAGGTTGACATACTGTATAATACCACCAAAAAGCATATCATGGTACAAATGCCGAATGCTAGATATCCGTTCCATATCAGTAGTACAGTACCGCACAAGGCGGTGGGGGAAGTATCAAAAACAGGAAACCTATAGTAGGAGAAGTAAATTGTCGTGCTGCATCGATGGCAGAGCGAACCCACTGATGGACCGAAAGGTGGTTGAGGCTCTGAGTCTCCTCTCTCTTTCTTTTGTCTATCTATCTATCTGTCTGTCTGTCTGTCTATCTGTCTGTCTGTCTGTCTATCTGTCTGTCTGTCTATCTGTCTGTCTGTCTGTCTATCTGTCTGTCTGTCTGTCTATCTGTCTGTCTGTCTGTCTATCTGTCTGTCTGTCTGTCTGTCTATCTGTCTGTCTGTCTGTCTATCTGTCTGTCTGTCTGTCT
>Ga0126342_10019845_pt1 | contig 11368 bp, 9 predicted proteins | sample Cyp1metagenome_FD_92528 | JGI IMG/M metagenome (GOLD analysis project Ga0126342, IMG submission 92528) | Coral microbial communities from Lord Howe Island, Old Settlement Bay, Australia - Cyphastrea 1 metagenome | ecosystem: Host-associated > Invertebrates > Cnidaria > Coral ... | reverse complement strand
TCATTGCGCACAGTCAATAAGATTCTGTTCCAAACGCGTCTTCTTACTTGTAAATGCCACCCAGTTAGATTTAGTGTCATTACAATCATTGGGTCCTGTACTAGTACACCCACCCCCAAATTAATTTTACGCGTGTCCACGCAAGCTGGGAGGGAGAAAAACAATGGTTGGTGATATGAGAAATTAATTTGGGTACCCCCAACTTAAATTAATCCTCGAACAATAGAGTTCTCGAAAAAAAACAAATCAAAATTAATTGAAAATAATTGGATAACCAACGGTCCACCTGGATTAATTTCGTTAACGGGGCAGTCATAAAAAAAAAAAGTAGTAATAATAATAATAATAACGACGGTAGATGCACAGCCTGACCGTAAAATCGTTATTTTTGGCAGATGGTGCGACCCCGAATAGCATCCTTTTTTTTGGTAGATAAAGGTTGCTTTCTTGTTCTTTTGATTGACAAGTTGTGTGAGTTGAGTTGTGTGTGAGCAAGTTGTGTGTGAGTAAGTGGTGTGTTGAGTTGTGTATGAGTGGAGTTGTGTGTGGACAAGTTGTGTGTGTGTGGACAAGTTGTGTGTGAGCAAGTTGCGTGTGGACAAGTTGTGTGTGAGGAAGTGGTGTGTTGAGTTGTGTGTGTGGGCAAGTTGTGTGTGGACAAGTAGTGTGTGAGCAAGTTGTGTGTGGACAAGTTGTGTGTGGACAAGTTGTGTGTGGACAAGTTGTGTGTGAGCAAGTTGTGTGTGGACAAGTTGTGTGTGAGCGAGTTGTGTGTGGGCAAGTTGTGTGTGGGCAAGTTGTGTGAAGACAAGTTGTGTGTGGACAAGTTGTGTGTGGACAAGTTGTGTGTGAGCAAGTTGTGTGTGGACAAGTTGTGTGTGAGGAAGTGGTGTGTTGAGTTGTGTGTGAGCAAGTTGTGTGTGGACAAGTTGTGTGTGAGGAAGTGGTGTGTTGAGTTGTGTGTGAGCAAGTTGTGTGTGGACAAGTTGTGTGTGAGCGGGTTGGCGGGAGGTTGGCGGGAGGTTGGCGGGAGGTTGGCGGGAGGCGGCGGGATACAGAACCAAAAACAAGAACCCCGCACGAAACTCAGAAACCCAGAGACGCAGAAGCCAAGAAACCGATAAACCAAGAAACTGAGAAACCAAGACACGCATCTCAGGCCCCAGCGGAGCTCGATCTGGTTCTCTTGCTCGAAGCCGAGAACCGTCTGGCGCCGCGCCGCCGCAGAAGCAGGGATTCGCGGGAGAGGATTCGCTTCTGGAGGCGCGCCGCCGCGGCGGCCGTTCCAACCCACTACCGGTGCGGCGGCACGCGTCCAACCCACTACCGGTAGTGGGTTGGACGGCCTTTCGCCGAAATCCCGAGCCGCCGCCCTCGTCCGCCATCCCGTGAAAAACTAACAAAAATTCAAACTACAAGTAACTACTGGTACAATATGTAGATATGATGGGACGGACGAGCTCGATTTGTCACTGCCGGCTCGGGAGCTCAAAAAAAGTTATTGTCGTGAACAATGGAACAGTTCTTGCAATTGACAGGTCCGACCGTTCAACACCTACTTTCCTTAGATGATATGACGGTTTGTGAAAATGTCTTTGTCTGGTTTGGTTGATAAATCGTAATTCCATGCGTGCCGCTTCATAGTTTGCAGGGGAGCTGCGGGACGAGAACATCGGCGATGAATTGCAAAAATTGTGGGACCCGTGGGACACTATGAATTTTGATCATGTCAAGGCACGGTGGGAAAAGCGAAACACTTGTTTGTTGGAATTTATGGGTATCCCGGCATACCCCCATTTTCAGGCAGACCGGTATCAAAGATATAGTATTCCCTAAAATGGTTTCATTGGATTTTCCAAACCAACCATTTTGGGGATCCCCCATTTATGGAAACCCCCATAGAAAAGATCATGGAGCCCCATCTCCGCTCCTCTTCGTCTAGCAACTCCTTGGAACTCTTCCGCTGCAACAGACGGGAGCCTCGGGGATATGAAGGTTTCCTAAGTCATGGGGGCACCCCAAAATTGATTGTTTATAATGGAAAATCTTTGGGGAAAAAAGGATGATTTGGGGGTACCTCCATATTTTAGGAAGCGGGGATACAGTGGAAAGATGTTGTGGGGATATAATAAATCATGGGGAAATCTTATGGGAATATAGAACCAACGAACCAACAACTGGAAGGAATGATACTTTGGTATTTGAAGAAAACCAACAATGCGTTGGGATTCTCAACCACAAAAAGTAAGGCTGTCAAGTTGATAGTAATTTATATCTCCAATAATTGTTGGGGTTTCTTGGAGATGTATCAAACGAGTTAATCATTCAGACTTGACAGGTTAAACACATTAACATTGCCATAAATGGGACCTCCCATGCAGTTCAAACACACAAAAATGCCAGATTGCTGGTAAAATATCCCATACTATGTGCGCCCGTTATGATTATTTCCCCAAGAATAAGCCGGGTTGCTCCAGCACCCCAGGTATGTTTGGCGGGAAAATGTTCACGAAATATAGGTAAAATCAAGCATTTCTCCTTCTTGTGGCAATCATTTACCTACGCTTGGAGCAACACTGCCCCAAATCTGCCGTGGTTCCTGAAACATGATCCAGTAGTGTGGTAAACGAAATAATAAACCATCCAAGATTTGCCCCAGTTTAGCATTTCAAGGGAACTCAAACTTGTGCCCAAAAATTGTTCTTATTGATTTTCAGAGTGGACCCATGTTGGAGCCCAAGCTCAGGATGACGATTTTTTGTAACTTCTTATTCAGTCCAGGTACTCCCAAAAAAAAAATACGAATTTCCCATTTCCTGCTGGAGTGCCAGCTAGATATATTATCCCTGGATTATATCCTGCTTCAGAAATTTTCCATTTTCCAAGAAATTATATCCAGCTGTGATCTAGAAGAAATTCTTGGAAAACCAGCTGGTATAGCTGGATAGGACCCCGAACGCGCTTCCCGCAGCACCCTCGGACGCAGAGAGGTCGATTCGTCTAAGGGGGCAGCCTCTGACGAACTGCGTCAGAAGGGCGGATTTTGCCCATGAAAAACCCAGAAAAGTGGGGAAATTGAATAGATGATCCCTTGGGAATATCTAAAAATAATGTCATATATAATTATAATCATAATTGTGATCTTCTAATAAATTCCCAGGAATAAAACATAATTGGGAATTGAAAATCATATTTGGTATGATCACTAAAATAATCATAATTGTGTTTTTGAAACACGCATACAAATAACCTTGCTGATAGTCTGCCAGTAATATGTGTTAAAAAAACAACTTAGACGAGATAATACCTAAAAATGTGCTGCAGCCCCCTAAAATCAAAAACTACTCAACCCTGGGGTGCTTCTTATTGGGGTCCCCCTTCTGACATCGAAATTTCAAGCTTTTAAAATTAAGGTATTGATGTCGTTAATAGGAAAAAAATCGAAATCCCATTTTGGGCAATATGGTTCATGAATTTTAACAAGCTATTTGATTGATTCTGAAATCGAAAGTTTCTTAGAAACATGTTTTGGTTTTAGTATTAGGGACAAGTTTCGAAATCCAATTTGTAGCAATATTTGACATGGGTTTCGATACGGAATTTAATCAATCTAATCCACCACGTTAAAAATTAGGGGAATCAGATTATCAATGATTGGATGCAATTTTGGGGGATAACTTGGGATAACTTGCCGCGTGACTGTATTGGCCTGGCCTATCAATCGCACAACCAAATGCTGTTATCCCATCATCCCGGCGTTCGCCGGGGAAAAGGCGTTCGTTCCCGGTGATTTGCCGAGTTCGGTAAATCATCATTCATCATAATAATCTAGATAATCATGGGGCCATCGCTTTCAGTTCGCAAACTGTTAAGAACAAAAAATAGGGCACATGCCCATGGATATTCCATGCAAAATCACTAGTGTTGATAGTGAAATCCCATCAATTCTGCACAATTCTCCCATTTCCTGCAGTTTCCAATCCCCATCCCCACTTCCCCATCCCCATCCCCATCCCCATCCCCCCTTCCCCACCCCCCCTTCCCCACCGTCCCCGTGGTCGTCCCCGTGTTCGTTGAAACCGTGGTCGCCTTGCGCTCGTAGAAGCGCGGGATGGAGCGCAGCGAGGGACAGCGCCGCTCCTGCTGCAGACGCTCCTCCTCCTGGACTTTGTGGAAGGCCAGGTCCTGAAGAGCTCGGATGAAAACAATGGGATTCATCCCGTGGTGAAATGGGTATGGATCAATACCTATTAATACCATTTTTAGGGGGATGAACATCCATTTACCAGCTATTTTGGGGTTCACTAGGTACCAGGGTTTTGACCCATTGAACATCACCCAACCATTAGGTATATGGTCAATGCCATGGCTACTATAAGGTGATGTCCAATATACCCAAAATGGGACAGTTACCAACCCCTGAACAATGGGATTCATCCTATGGTGATATGACGGCCGGCACTGGTGAATGGATTATTTTCTAAAGTTCATTCATGGATTATGGATTCATGGAATTCTAGTGAACAATGATTAATGATGGTGAATGATGGTTAATACTGGTGAATAATGGTGAATACCTCCGGTGATCAACCATGGCTTGCTGGAAACTGCACCATGGCTAGCTCGGTGATTTTCCCAAGGTTGGTTGTTATTACATAAAGCCACGAAGATAAAATGATCGATCCAATCATACGCCATCCGATTAACAGGCAACTTGAGGATCATTTACCCTCTGGTAAATTAACATAGACCCTGGCAGATAGGGGTTGGAAGATTAGTTTCCATTAAAACTAGGCTATTTTCAGGGTCAACAAGTTAATTTACCGGAGGGTACATCATCCAGTAAGAGAAACCACTGGCTGAATCATTGCAACTCATCTGAAACTCGTTGAAAAGTTTGGCCATGACTGGGGATGATTCCCCCAAAACCCTCCGGAGATTTCACACCTTGCTATGACAATTCACCTGTTTCATAGGTTGACAATTACCATAGGGGTAATAAATATATTAGACACACAGGCCATGGGGATAGGCTCGGGAATTTTATGGGGGTGTAATAGAACAAATACTATCTCATGCAAATATCATATGATAAAAAATGATAGATTAATTGACATAGGCCATTCATTATTTGAGGATCTTTCATTCTTGAGGATATAGGTAAAGTAATGGGTATCCACTGATAACAGCCTCATCTGTGCCCCGGTCATTGCTGGCGTTGTGATGCTATTGATGGCATGGTAAGTGGGTATCTACTGGGAATATATAGAGATGTAGGGTGGAGATTCTTGTGATAGCAATGTCAAATTGCTCAAATAGTTGGGTATCTAATAGTGGATGGTATCTCATGGGCTGTGGTAACCCATGTAAAACTGGATATCTAATGGGCTATTGTAATTCAGTATTACATTTGTTCAGCAATGCATGTTTAAAGTAAACTGCCGAGACAATTAAGGGACTCAACTAGGGACAATCTATGGCGATTTAACCATCAAAGTTGGGGATTTGTCCAATGAATGACGAATATGAAGCGATTTGGGATACCAATTTGATGGGATATAATGGGGATATGACTATGATGGGGATTTCTTGATATACTATATAATACAACCAAGAATTTGATGATATTCCTGGGTTTGCCCAACCTGTTGAAATACTGATTGATAAGAAACTCCATTCCCGTTCATTGGGATAATGACAATCCCCATGTATAAAGGGTAGTTCTTTGTCCCACAGACTAGTCATCAACAAACAGAGGTGTTGCAGCCACTGCTCAATGGCTAGTCATGGATCAAGAATTTCGAGCTGTTGAAACTGCGTTCGAAACAATGGCTTCGATGGCCCTAGAACTGGAATTCTAATGCGTACTCGGATAATTGTGAAGATAAGGAACCAAACTTCGTGCTCGAGCTCGACATGAGCGGATCTTTTTCCAAGTCGGATCTCAACGATCGATTCTGAATGTCGGATCACCGATTTTCCCCTGTTCCATGTGTGTTTCACCAAAATCAGGGGAAAGGCATTACTGGCGACTGAACGGTGGATTCTGGGCAATTTATGAACTGAGTAGAGCAATGTAGCTCACTTCATTTGATTGGATTTCCTTGCCCAATGAAAAATCTGAAACATCATCCAAATGGGACGAAGGAGACCCCTTCGTCTCCTCGGCGACTTCCATGTCGTTTTCGCTGGGCATGTCGCACCCCTTGGTATAGCCTGGTCGAAAGGTCGAAATCCCATGGGAATTCCCTGGCTTTTTCACAGAGCTGAGATTTATCATCCCCCCAAATAGCTGCTATTTATGGGGATTTCATAGCCATGTGGGTCTGGGTCAAAAATGGAGACTGAAAAAGCTTGACCTGGCAGGAACTCTGCAGAAAATTCGAAAAAGTTCAGGAGCCTCATCTCAAATAGGGAGATGTTTATTATCAGACGGTAACCCCAACAGGATAAAACTTTGGTATGTCTTGTGCTAAATCCAAAAGCTTTAAAGGATTTTAAAGGCTTTGGTTGGTCTTGTGTCTTCTCAACAGGACTTGTATCAGCAGCGCGGGACATCAGGGCTGCCTCTCAAACGACTCAGCGCAGTGGTCAACGTCATGTGGCTGGCCACATGGGGCCGTGGACGGCCCCTGAACGCGGCAAGGCGATCGGGGGTTTGATTCAACCTGGATTTTGGGGGTAAAAACTCATAGGGATGTGTCAAGACTGTGACATTAGAACATCCATCAATCCCACCGTTACAAGTCCAACTTCTTTTTCTCCGCGATTTTCAGCCCATACCGTGTCTGGGTCTTCTGGCACCGTGAAAAACTCTGAGGCACCCCGCATGGTCGCTGCAATGGGACGACCAACTACTTCGGCATCATCTCGCGATCTGCCGACGCGGCAGATCAGTCGCTTCCTGTGTTCGAAAGCAACTGAAAGTGCGAGTTCGCAACTGGTGTTTAGGCGCTGATTTTTAATGTGTCACTATGATAAATGTATGGGTTAAGTCTACTTGGATGGAAAGGCTTGATTTTCTTGTGCACTGCTCAAAAAGCTGATGCCAATGATGCATTGCAGTTCAACTTGGCCCTGTGTCAAGGTCAGAGAAATCGATACGGGTATGAGCCCTACCAATCTGTTTCAGAAATTTGGACAACAGAATGAGTCTACTCACCAAAGAAATATAACCTGGAAGATTATTGTCGCATTTTCTCAGAACAGTCGCCTTACATGATTGCATCGTAGAACCTTGATCATTTCACATGTCATACCAGCCATGATGTGTCAGACAGCTGAGCCAGCAACGGAACGGCGTGTGCGGGGCCATCGGGAAGGATTCTGTTACTCCCAATCGTGGGTAGAAAAAAGCCACCTTTTAATCATCTATCAACCATCATTCATCAGCTATATCCAATTTCATGGTCCTAAGAAAAAAAAAACACGGTTCTTGGCAACATGTCGCTCAACTCACACACGTAGTTCATATTCTTCTGCGAAAACCATGTCAACCAATGGACCCACCAATGGTTTATTTCATCTGTGGATCTTGAAAACACTTTTAGACATATACTACTTGGAGGGAATCTTGAGGTATTGCTACCTCTCTGTATCTTACACTTCTACATTTGCGAACTAAGTCGAGTGAAGAGTGATGACTATGGCTCAAAACTCTGGTAATCAAACGGTACCCTAAGTCATAGGTGGTGGATGTTTCTTCCCCATGGTAAAAATCGTTCTATCTCAAGCTGCACCTTGAATCCCATGTGATCAGAGATTTGGGTCCCTCCATTCTGAGTCCTAACGATCCGATTTGCTTGGACTCGAGTTTGTCGGGTACCCAAATGAGGTAACCTCACATGGCGTACTGGTACAGTCTCGGCCGTGACATTTGTACACTGGATCCCCTAAAAAAGCGTTTAGGTAAATGCATGTCCCATTGAATCTTGCAATTCTTGAAGTTTTAGCATGAATTGAATTGTAGTCATGGGAATCATTACCATTAAATTCCCATTTGATCAAGTTCGGATGAATTTAAGCTCCAAAACAAGACCGCCACGACCTTCGCTCTGGCCACGCCCAATCGACCATCTTTTCCTGCAGTCTGGAAGGTGATCCGAATTCAAAATCCGGTACACTGCACTGTTCTGTGGTACTATACCTGTAAAAAATGCCAATGTGTAGAGAATGTCAACAGTAACTTCACGGATACACCCAAAGAACGTCGAGGATATCATCAACCAAAATAAAATGAAAAGACATCGGATTATGACGTATATATAATCATTTATATAGAATATACAGTGTATGCATAGATAATCGTAGTTATAGATGATCATCGACTCTTGCAGATTACTCAAGATTATTCTCAGTTATCGGTTACTGTATCGAGATTATCAAGTTGGTTTCATAGCAAAAACTGCACCAAAGAAAAAAAGGAACGTCCAACCCCACCAGCCAGCCATTGGTTCCTACTGTGGCAAACCAGCAATCAAACCAGAAGGACAGACCCTCGATTGGGGGCCTAAGTCATTTAAGTCATTTGGCTGTGTCTGGAAATGGGCTATGCCATGGTATGCCCCAAAATTCGCCAAACTTTTCTTGGAAAATCAACAAGTTAACCACTGGATTCAATGATACCAAAGTGGCTGAAGATGATTTTCCTATATCATCCCATGATTCTTCTCAGACAAAGCCATTTGAGCCAGTACGACCAAGTTGAAAAGGGTTTCCCAAACCCATGGATGAGTTCATAATCCAAAAAATAACAGGTAGATAACCATAGGATAGCCATAGGATAGCCATAGGATAGCCATAGGATAGCCATAGGATAGCCATAGGATAGCCATAGGATAGCCATAGGATAGCCCTGTAGATTATGACAGCGCCTGGCCAACCACTGGGTGCCCCCCGCCAGGTTTGGAGTCCGATCCCCGGACCAGTCGGCCGGACATCCGGACAGAAATGGGGCGATGTTTTGAAGCGACCCCCTTTGGGGGTGCTTGCTGCTGATCCATGAAGTCGGGAGGATCCAAGAGAATCTAAGAGAATCTGGGAAGATCTGCGAATAGTGGATCAGTCTGGAAGAAATTGGGGTTTATGATTGGAAAATCGATCAAAAGAACTGGTCGCTGACAGAATGGGTGTGTTCAAAAATATGGGTTTCCGCATTCCATCACATGTTTCAAAGCCTCATTTTCCCGATGAAAAAACACCAAAAAAAATGATAGATCCCCAATTTTTCGAACGCAGACATTGGGGGTGGGCAACTTTAGAAAACCCATCAAAACCCAACAACAAAATAAGCTAAATCCAAATAACCTTGGTGGATTCAAGAATTGCCAGGTAACCCAACCAGTTGGATAATCATACGGCAGCTATGAGGCCATTGATTTGATCACTCGGTGGCCCTTCATTGGCGAAGGCGGGCTATCGGATTGGCGGTGGTGGTTCTAAGATGTTCTAAGTCATGTACTGGATATCTTACATGGAGGGTTGTTGCACGGTTGAAGTGTGCCTCTTTTATGGGTGAGACACTTGACGGATTTTTTTTTTCGGACTTGATGATTCCAACTCCCCCAACAACAAAATCAGAAAACAAAAATAATGGTGGTTAAATCCCCTATTCGTGTTGTTTTTCCCCTATCTTTACGCAATCACTACCTTTTCAAGGGGATTGGACGTACCCAAAATGCCAGACACAATTTAAACGTTTTTGAGGGAGGGGGGCCTGGTAAATGTCAGCAAACATTTATTTTTCTAACTACGTTCTATTTGCAAAATCTCATTTAGTAGGTCCCCTCATTCTTAAGGGATTCTATTTATTTTCTTAAATAACGCAGGGGGGCGTTCAAAATGTAAGATTGCATTTTTGAAAAAAATGCAAAAACAATGAAAACAACTGTAAATTATTGTGTGAAGGTCTGCAAATAGCTGCAAATTTGCAGAAAATCAAAAATGCAAACTAAAAGTTCGTAGGACCCCAATTGTTTGGTATTCCAAACGTTCTACACTTTTGCGGCGCCTTTTTTATCATTTCCACATGTAACATAGAGGTATAGAAGGTATATTATTCTTTGCAAAGTACTGGAAAAATCATTGAACTTCAAATAAATGTAAAATGAAATGTTGAAGGTCTTCAAATTTACCTCCTACATGCAGGTGTAACTAAGACGATCATGTAGGTACATAAAGGGAGCTTATCATGGGGGGCCCATAAGGTTTCATGAGGTCGATTTGAGGTCCATTTGAGATCATTTAGGTGCTGAACTGGTGTTTCATATGCTGTGCGAGGCTTCAAGTTTGTTGATCTTAAATCATGATTTATCATCAGGAATTGAAGGCCTCAGGTGTAGGCTGGTTACATTCTTTTTCGAGCACTTTTCTGCAAGGAACTATAGACCTCAAACATGGGTTGATTACATCCCACAAAGACATCTCACAAACAGTTTACAAGCTGCCTGCTGCTTGCGGACATTTAACAATTTTTACCTCCCCCCCTCCCCCCCATCCGTAGTACGGGGGGGAACGGGGGGGGAACGGGGGGGGAAGGGGGGGGGTACGGGGTGACGTATCTATTACGGACATGTTTGGTGGGTATCATGATCATTCGCTTACACTAACCATCAAGAAATCACCTGCAATGAATTGGAATGCATCGATGATCATCACACCTAGTCAGCAGTTCTTGGCGTCAAGTTTCTGAATGTCCTGAATAGGGGGTTCCCAACAACATCTGGGGTTGCAAACCTGGTCATTCTTAATCTCATCCACCCCAATTCTTTTCAACGAGGCACCAATCCTCATGGCAGAGGTGGTGCGAATGCCAGCACCCATCTGAACCTGCAAATGATCCAGCCCTGCGCAACTGTTCAGGGACTGAGTAACTTGTGACTCTGGGCGTTCCTGCCGTCTACTTTTCCCATGTTGCAAGCATCTCCAGCCTTGGGCTCCGTTGTCTGCGGCTCGACGACTTCGGGTTCTGCTAAATCCGCCTGCAGAACACTGGGTCGAGACCATTGGAGACCGAGAGTGAAAGGTACTTTTTGCGACTGCCACATGAAACTGAGATTGTAGGCAGGTTCGCAATAAAAATATTCGAATCCAAATCCAAAAATTTGGCAACGATTTAGTACCTGTTGATATTAAAGGGAAAATCCTATTCAGATGTCCATTGGGCTGGGCATTATTTTGTGCGCCTCCGTATTACTCAATCAGCCCATTGATAGTCAAATCATGGTAAATCGCAGAAGAATATTTGTACTATATCTGTCATGCTAGCCCCAATAAAACCAAATAAATGATGCTCGAGTCCCATTTGGGTGTGTTTGAAAATAGTTGTGCCCCCAAATTGCCACTCAAATTTGAGGAAAATTATGATAAG
>Ga0126342_10019844_pt1 | contig 11368 bp, 7 predicted proteins | sample Cyp1metagenome_FD_92528 | JGI IMG/M metagenome (GOLD analysis project Ga0126342, IMG submission 92528) | Coral microbial communities from Lord Howe Island, Old Settlement Bay, Australia - Cyphastrea 1 metagenome | ecosystem: Host-associated > Invertebrates > Cnidaria > Coral ... | reverse complement strand
GTAGATAGGTAATGAGATGAAAGAGAGAAAGAGAGAGAGAGAGAGATAGATAGATCGATAGATAGATAGATACATAGAAGATAGGCTGGTAGGTAAGTAGATAGTCAGAGAAAGAGAGAGAAAGAGAGGAGACCTCAAGCACCTTCCGGTCCATCAGTGGATTCGCTCTGCCATCCCTGATTCACAGCAGCCAATCTCTCCTATAGGTTTCCTATTTTTGAAACTTCCGCCACCGCCTTGTGCGGTACTACTGGTATACATATATATTATACATATATATATATATATAATATACACATAGTATATACATAGTATATAAATATATGTATATATAGTATAATATATATATGTATATATATAGGCATCGACATGATATCTGGATTTGTCCAGAAACTGAACAACTAACAACTATGCAATTTGGGTAAACGTCTAGATATTCAGGGGATCATCCAAATTTGACAAGCGTTTTTTGTTGCTTGTCCGAAGTATATATTTACAGTATATACATCTAAAATCATCTAAACAACCATATTTACATACATAGGTTACAGAACCATTTTGGGCATCTCAACATTGCAATTCCCCAAGCAGAGACTGTTTTAGCAAAAAAAAAAGGACCAATCAGCCATTTGGAAGTCCATACCCCACTTACGGTTCGTCCCCATCTGGTGACGATCCAGGGCGGTGGTGAAGATGATGGCGACGACGATGACGACGAAGATGATGACGATGAAGACGAAGATGCAGCTGGTTGGACCCCAGAATTGGTGGGTTGGTGGTTGGGTGAACCTTGCTGAATAGCACCCGAAGTATGTTGTTATCCGTTTAAAAAAATGGGGGTATACCCAAAACATAGCTATCTTTCTGGGGATGACTGACCAATGGTAAAACTGGGTGCCCCATGGGATAGCTGAGAATGGCCTGGCATGGCCTGGCTGCTCTGTGGTTCATCAAATCACTAGGAATTATATGGAATCTTCATCGCCTCATCGCGAAAGTCAAAGAACATAGCCTCCAATGGGCCTTAACATAACTATTTTTATATGGCCAAAAAAGAAATCGCTGATTGACCGTTTTTTTCAACATGGTGATTTTCCGAAACGCAATGTTTGCCGACCTTTGAGGCGAAGCTGCCGGAGAGGTGCAGCCAGCAATGAAAATGGGAAGCCATCGGTTGGATGCCTTTTCCCCCAATGAATCCAAATGTCATTTGAGGAAACACTCACATGTCGGGGATTTCAAGATAGATGCAACCAAGAGTGAATATAAGGCTGTGAGAAAAGATGTGGATGATACGAACCTTTGAACGACAAATGCCAAGGCCCACAGAGGACGCATCCATGGTTGCAGAATTCTGGCGGTTTTTAAAGTCCCAAGCAAAATCAAGAATGGGTCTCTGCAATCGCCAAAACTGCCTATCCTCATTCAACTGGGGTCAAACCAAGACAATCCAAGATTTGTACAGAACATGGCTGGCATATGAGGTTCGTTGCAGTAAGAACCCAACCTTTCTTTCGTTGTTCAATAGCAGATGGAGTTCATCTAACAACCCACTGGTTAGTGGTTTCAAACATTTTTTATTTTCCCCAATAGTTGGGATGATGATCCAATCTGACTTTCATATTTTTCAGGGTTAAAACCACCAACCAGGACTATTTTGTGTTTTTGAAGTCATTTCAAATCCCTTTCCTGTTGTGCAAAACCAGCAAGCCATGGCTTGGTCTCGAAGCCCAGGGCACTCGTCTCGAGCGGCAACCAGCACCTCCGGGCGAGAGCCTTAGATCCTGGGGTTGTGGCTGCTGAGTTGGTACGGTTTCGACTAGGAACTTGACGACCTAAAACTGGTTGGTGGTGACTGGAACATGAATGGATTATGACTTTCCATCTATTGGGAATGTCATCATCACTGACGAACTCTATGATTTTTCAGAAGGGTTAGTATACCACCAACCAGAAAAACTCTGTTGCACCTCAAACAATCAGCAAACAGTGTCCACTTTTATGACTTTCGCATCTTTTCGCCGTTTTCTTGAGGCTTGACATGAAGCTTTTAATCAAACCAACAGACGGGAAGCACCTTGCACGTGTCCCATAAACCTCCTGAGCAGATTGGTGATGAGCACAGCCGAACGTCATGGCGTTTGCAGGTATCAATTTCACAACCATGTTGGCATGATATACTAGGTCACTAGGTTGTGAAATGTATATGCCGCAGAGCAAAGAAACCAAATGCAACACAATTCACCAGAATATAATGCAATGCAATGTTTGTATACATTCACGTATTATCTGATAAATCTTGAGATGCGCACCTCATACTGCATTTTATTGTGCACAGAGATAGTTTTTTGTTACTACCCACTGTTCAAAGACCCTTTGGATAGCGGTACTGAAAAGCACATGGAAGTTCACCCAGAAGTTCATCCAAGAAATGGGGGAAGAAGAACTTGTCGATGGTAGAAACTCCTCGTAGACTTTCCACCGTTCCCATTGTCATCATGGTATCCCTATGGTGTCACCATGGCCCTATCATATCGCCATGATATCCCCATATCAGGTCCCAATTTATTTCTGGTCAATATCCGCAGGAGTGTTTGAGGCTTGGCTTTGCCTGAAAATGGGGTACCGTAAAAAAATGACAATCAATCTGGGTGTATAAAGAAGCGGCCCCATCGATGATGGTTGGGATAACGGGGAAAAATCAACCCCCCCAATGGCCTTTCAGGCCGAACGGTGTGGTTTTGGACTTGGACAATGATTTCTCCAGATTCATATTTATCAAAAATCAATAGTTCGTATAATTTTCCCAGATAATTCTTAGATGATGTTCCTTATATCATTATTAGTTATTGTATATTCCCCAGATTCATATGAGTTGTATCATCATCAATAGTTACGAAAAGTTATTATAATTTCCCCAAAATAAGTCCACAAAAATTCCATAATACTGCCATAATATAACAATTCCCCAAACATGATATTAGAGCATCATCATTTTCCCCGTGAAATCAGTAGCCATCTAGGGGGCAACCAACACTGACACTGAAAAGCGTCACGAGCGAGGTGTTGGTGCAGCCCTTTCACGCTTCTACGGCAAGCGGCGGCGGAAGACCTGAGCACCACAAAAAGTGGGAAAAAACGGAGAAGTCCCAGGATTTCTACAGATTTCTACCGATTTCTACAGATTACCACAGATTTCTACAGATTTCTACATCATGTTTCAGGTGATTTTGTGATTTCTGTGGCTTTTGAATGGCATTTGAGGTATCAGTTCAAGATTTTCAGGGATCGCAGTCTCTTGTTGGTCCAAAATCATCAACTCAGTAATCGTGGGCGGTGATGGTCGGGATCAAAATCGTAGGTTTTGTCAAATGGAAAACTCTGCCGTTTATCAAGATTATTACCCTCTGGTAAACTAACATAACTATGGAAAATCACAATTTTTCATGGGAAAATCCACTATAAAGGACCATTTTCAATAGCTATGTTAAATTACCAGAGGGTACATTCCTTGGGGGCAGAAGGTTTATGTTTGGATGTTACTTCGATACTGTACTTCTGATGATTTGCAAAAAATCAATCTGTCCTTAAATATGATAAGTATATACTATATGTATGCATAAATGTATATGCAAAATCCATCTTTACCCTTGAATCTATATACCACACATGGGGTCAGCCTCAGAATCTACGATCAAATTGGCATTTGGCATTGGCAAAAAGCAGTTCCCACTTCCCAAGGCTCAACTGGTTGGTGGGTTGGAACATGAATTTTATTTTTCCATATATTGGGAAGAATCATCCCAACTGACTTTCATATTTTTCAGAGGGGTTGAAACCATCAACCAGCTCAATGTTTCACAACATGCGCCCACTACGGGTACATGTTCCAATTGATTTAAGCCGCACGCCATTCGGGTGACTGCGCAAAAAAATCGTGCATCGTGCCTATGCTGGACACTGAGGGTGCCCGTGTGGCATGACTCAGCTTTTTGGGTTTGTCTGAAATAGGGATCATGTTCCTTCATGTTCTATATTGACCCCCCCAAAAAATACACATGCCAATTTCGAAGCATAGTTTTCCCAATTTTTCGAGTAACTTACTATATTGCCAATTGATTTGGATACCCAAGCAGGCTCGAGGTGGCAAACGTTGTTTGCTGTGCTTCAGAATCGTTGGCATTTAGCCATCCAGTTTCTTGACGTACTCAGTCAATATATGTCAATATCATGTTAACGATGTTACTATCTATATATATATATAATTATATATATATATATATTATAGATAATGTTCAAGCTTTCTATCTCCACTTCAACGCTATGTTGTTGTTGCGGTAATGTTCCCGTTAGTTTGAAAAGCAATCTCCCTCTGTTGGTTTCAAATCTCCGTGCTTCAGTCACAGTCTGTTGCAAGTCTCAAATAATGATGATGTATGACATAAACACATATGTAAACAACAAAAGTATTATGTATTTTTATATAAGTTGTAGATGTATTATGTGTAGACATAATTAATATAGATAAATTTGTAGATAGTTATGTATATATATATATATTTACTATGATACATGTATATTGTATATTGTATATTGTATATTGTATACATATGTATGTATATATGTTGTAGATAAGCGGCACGATTTTTTTTGGCTTTGCATTTTCATCCATTCTGCCATGATTTTGGCTCCAGGAACAGGCCCAGGGCCGTCACAGTCCTCCAGTTTTTCAGGTTGTGGACCTTTGAAAGTAATGTAGCAATAGCAACAATAGGTAATCATGGCAATACCGTAGTATTACAGTATATAATATATATCTATATAGCAATTTTGCTATTGCTCCATTACTATATACTAATCAAACAAGATAACAGTACTATATAGTATTACAGTATACAGTCCTTACTTGATCTTTTGTTGCGGTCCCGCGTACCTTTTTGAAAGGGTGCAACTGCTTTCCCAGCGACCAGTTCTTTTGGGCCAGTGCTGCGCCATGGCAGTTCCAATCGCCGACTTTGAGGTGTGACCTCCAAATCACCAGTGGGGGCGAGGTACAGATTTCTGAGATGTCCTAAGCAAGTGTTGTTAGTGACAGATTTTTGTTAGAACATACCAGAAATGATCTGGGAAGGGACAAAAAAATACAAAAAACATGTACCTAACCTGGATTTTCCAGGAACTCGCACAGAAGCAGTGCGTATCGGACTTTATGATGGGATTATGGGATATAACCACCACGTCTTTTCTGTCATTTAATTAAACACACATATATATATATACATATAATACATATATATATAATACATATATATAATACATATATATATATATACATATTATAACCATATATATATATATAGAGATTGCAGTACAACTACATATTTGTTTTGATTATACGATTAACCAGTGGATGGTATGGGATAATTACACTATTTTCAGAGAGGAAGTTTATTCGTGGAGTATCATAAACATGCATAAATCCGAGTGACCTTGGCAAACGAAACTGGGGCACCACCTGGACATAAGGTGGAATTACTCCTGCATTTCTCAGCTTCATATGCCTTTTGAGCACAGCATGGCGGACATACCTCTGGTTATTGAACAGTTAGCTATAGAACATCACCATGTTGAATAGGTAAATCATTATAAATCATTTCTTTCTATGGGCCATTTTCCATAGCTATGTTAAATAATCCGAGTATAAACTTGCTCGATGATGTACTATATATATATATGCTAATATGCATCTTTGCGACAAATGCAGGGGCGTCTGCAGAAAAGAACACGATTTTAAGAAGATCGATAGATTTAGAAATTTTGCAATAACAATAAGCAGAAACAGGAATCGTAGTTTTTCGACATGATCTTTCATGCGAGAGGGAAGATCTACCCTCCGGTAATCAAACATGGCAATGGACAATTCCCTATAAATGGAGGTCCATAGCTGAGAAAATCATCTATAGTTGGTGATTACATTACCAATGAATTTTGATGATCCTGAATTTAACTTGAAACTATCGATAATTATCAGGTGTTAGTGATTATTGATGATCATTCTATTATCAATGATTATTGATGATCATTTATTGGTTATTGATGATGATTACATTATCATTACATTATCATTACATTATCACGACATTATCATGACATTATCATTACATTATCATTACATTATCATTACATTGTCATTACATTATCATTACATTATCATGACATTATCATTACATTATCATTACATTATCATTAATGTTGTTGACACAAAAATAAACCATCCGTGACTGGGAATGGTAACCATACCACCTATAAAAATGGTGATGACTGGGGGATGGAGCATGACATTGTTTTAACCACATTACATTGTCATTAGTTACTTAGTATTGTTAGTATCCGTTAGTATCCCATTATTACCCATAAACATTAACAATACCAATCATTCATTAGTGTCGCCATTTTTTCCACATTTACTATTGCTATTGTGAATGCTTGGAAGGTATCCCTATGAGTTGGTATCCAGGACGAGAGCGGATTCCACACGCCTGAGAATATCTCGGTGGACGCGGATGATGCGTGGGGGGAGGAAGCACAAAGGCGGGGGAAGGAGTTTTTTTTCGGTGTAGATGTCACTCAAGTTTCTGGTATTGACATTAATTGACATGTTAAGTAAGTTATATTGACCATATAGGCTGGTTAGTTAATTGACATGTCAGTTAATTAGCGATATTCACTATGGTTAAATGACTTAGCTTGACATATATCGAAGTAGTGATGACTTAGTTTCACTATGGTTAAATGACTTAGTTTCACTATGGTTAAATGACTGAGTTTTAGCTGGTGATATTCACTATGGTTTTCTGAACCAACAAACATTTTCAGCATTTGCCAAGGATTTTTTCCACCCAATCTTGGGGGACTTCCCCCATCAGCAGAATCGTGAGGCTACTTCGCCAGCACCGTCTTTCATGCGACCTGGAGGCTGTCCCCAGTTGCAAAGGTTTGTTTGAACACGTAGGGAACACCCCTTCTGGTGCTTTAAAACCTCATTTCCCATATATATATTTTTGGCCATATCTGGTGACTTCATCCACCACTTTCGGACGTCGGATTGGCTTTGTACGCCGAGCGGGGCATCCACTGTCCTCATCCTTGGCAGGCCGTTCGCAGAGACCAAAAGTCGGGGGCTGATTTGAGCATCAAGCTGTGTGGTTTTTTTAACCACTTGGCACTGCTCCCAAAGCTGGATCCATGTTTGGATCATGATCTTTGGGGAAGACCTTAGATCAATAGAAACTACTGATTTACCCTCTGGTAATTTAACATAGCTATTGAAAATGGCCCATAGAAATAGATGATTTACCTACTAAAGATGGTGATTTTCCATAGGAGAACGAGGCCTCAGCGCCGCTTCAAGCGGCCCTTTGAAACCTTGGAAACGGCCTTTCAAGTCACGTGCCAAGCGCGGAGCGCCGAGATTGCCGGGACGTTTTTACGTGTCATGGGGATGTCTCAAGTTGGGAAAAGCGGCTGGAAATGGTTGGGTTTGAAGAGAATGAACAAACGTGTATGCATATATGTGAATATTCATATTTAGTTCCAATATATTCTAATATATCCAATATATATATATATATCTATCTGTCTATCTATCTATCTATCTATCTATCTATCTATCTATGGTTTAATATCATATCCCAATATATTCCAGTTGTGCTTCAAGTCCTAACACTGATCGGATACTCGTCTGTCCCGTCTGCCTATTTTCACAAAATTATCCAGGGTGTCCTGGTGGCCAGAAACCACCAACCCGTGAATATGTATATATATATATATAATACATATGTATATATAATACATATATATATAATACATATATATATATATATATATATATATGTATTATATATATATATATATCATATATATATGTATGTATGTGTGTGTGTTGATACCTCTAGGATATAAATTCAATCATGTTGGGTTCCTATCCCTATTTCTCGACATGATATTTTTTCTGCCGTCTGGTAATTTAGCATAGCAGTGGAACGTGGCCCATTTATAGATGCTGTACCTACAAAAACATGGTGATTTTCCATATGTTCAATTACCAGAGGCTATGGTGATTAGTCTGATTAGTGATTTATCATCGCTTGCCATGTGAAATTCGCCATTTTGTAATATTTTATGGTATACCGGTATACCCCATCAGAATTATGGTATATCATATATCATGGTATATCTCAGATTTTGTAATATTTTATGTATACCCTCTGGTTATTTAACATAGCCATGGTATAGATGGCCCATAGAAATAGATGGTTTACCTGGCTTTACCGAACTTACAAATGGTGATTTTCCATGGCTATGTTAGTCATAACCAGATGGTATATCATGGCTATATCATGCTATATCATGGTATATCATGGTATATCTGGTTTACCTATTTTCCATGGTTTACCATATTAAAAATGGTCTAATTATCATGGTATATCCCAGACGCGCCCTTTCAACGAAGACGACCAGGTCATGGTGGCTCTACTCTCCCCGCGGGTCCATCCATGGATGCGCCGGTTGTCGCTCGCGTTGAACGGGAAGAACTGGTGGTCGCAACCAAAAAGATGTGTATTTTTTCATGTAGTTTACGCATGTTTGTGAAAAGGATTCTACTTTTTTTTGATTTCTATACATGCATATGTATATGGATATATATGAATGTATGGCAACTTCAAAAAAAGATCGAATTTTCGTAAAATCTGATTCTAACATCTAGTAGTAATTTACTTTTTTTGGGATTATGATGTAGCATGTAATTATATCTAGTATTGCTGTGGCGAACGTTCAGGCTGAAACTGGTGTTGTTTTCTACGCCAGCTTCAGGCCATCACAAGACAAAGGGGTTGCAGATCTGTGGCTGAAAAGAAAACCACTTTGGGTGGATTCTTCCAAAAACTCCAAAACCCTTCTCATGCTTTTTCTTGGACAGTAAAACCTGCATCAACGTGGGTCTTGAAGCCTTATTTTGTTCTCCCCGTCTTTTTCCCACAGGTTGATTGCGAAGGAAAAGAGATGTTTTTTCAGAGCCAATGGGCAAATGGAGGTTTCCGCCCTAATCAGGGTATCCCTAAATCATCATTAATCATCCACTTTAAATCACTTTAATAGGATTTTCCATGTAAAAAAAACACCCAGCTATTGGGGTATCACAACATATATGGAACCCAGCTATGATGACTGGCGATGCTCCTCCGGTGAGGTCGGCTTGTCTCCGGATGCAAAGGACATACCCTGAGGTGTTGCCAGGGCTGAGGATCGCTGTTTTCGCATCATGGGAACCAAGGGCTAATGGATCCTGATCCTAAGGATGTTACCCTCTGGTAATTTGTTACGTGTTGCTATTGAAGCCATGGCCATTGAAATAGTGAGTTTTCTCATCAAAAATGGTGGATCTTTCCAGTTCGTTATGTTAGTTTACCATTTCGGGTACGGAAGAGTGATTCGACATGATTCGACCATCCATCTTTTCCAGGAGCACTTATTCTAAGTATAAAGCTGGATAAGAGATGGGAACATAGTGGATATAACCTGGTTGTGTGAAAAAAACAACACATCTTTTTCCAGTAATGTTGGGTAAAACAATACTAAACCATCCCCCGGTCATCACCATTTTTATAGGTGGTATAATATGTCATTGTTTTCCCAACATTATGTTTGACCGCAAGACATTCTGATGGCTCTGCCTATCGCGTGCTAGGTGCTGCCCTCGCCTTCACTCTCCGTCTTTGTGTCGGGTTTCCATGTGACTCGACAAACCGGCCGTTTCCCTTGGCGAGTTTCGAAATCATGGGTTTCTTTGGGACTTGTCGAGGAAAATCATAGGCGTAACATGGCGTAACCATGAAAATCAGATGTATAACCATGAAACCAGGGGGATATATATATATATACATCCATGGTTATATAAATGGTTATCCAGGGGGATGGTTATATATATATATATATTCCATGACTAACCTCTCAGCAGAGGAAAAACAACGGATCCAATTGGGGCCCCTGATCCCTTCAAACATGGGAAATCATTAGGTTAAGAATGCAGAAAATAGAAATACCTTGGTTGATATGTCTAATTATGGATGATATTGAATATATTTGATATCTCAATGGTCTACTTGGACATCTCGAAGGATCGAATCGCATTGCCGGCTTTCCCTTTACGACAGGTCTGACAGGTCAATATCTCCATGGGTGAAATCCATGTTTGGCCAAACTCGGGCGGAAAAGACATACTTGGTTTCTATATCCAATAGTAAAAAAAAACGCATCATCCCAACCAACTTGTGGTCTATATGACCATCATCCTGTTACTAGGGGTACCCACGTTCATCAAGCCCAAGTTAAGAATACATTATGCATGTTTTACTCTATAATCGTCCCCATATTCCCAGACTTTCTGGTAGAAATTTCGGCAAAGTGTCACACCAAAAACCGAAACGCGGTTGTTATCCTCGAGAACAGCGGTTGTTATCCTCATGCCGAAAAAAAGGTAAAGTGTTCGATATATTTTCCCAATATTTCCCCTAAGATTTTCCACATGGGGTCAGGTCCCAAGAAACACCAAGGCCAAGCTCGTGCTTGATGCCTGAGATCCCGGGAGACTGTACACCGTGACGGTTTAACATGACTGGGGTATATTGATGGTATCCATGGCACACCATATATAGCAGCACCATGGATCCGTCATGGGTTATAGATGTTTTTTCAGCCCGGAAGCCTGCAAGCTATCTCGGAACTACGGTCAGCTTATGAGTTATCCATGCTTTCTTGGGTGGCGTAGCCGGGAACCGGTGAGTAAAATCATGGCTGTGAAGTCCTCCAACTTTGCGCTGAAGCCTTCTCTGATTGGGTCATAACGGCTCCAACAGCAACTTCCAAGATTTTTTTCAGGTCAAAACCTTCATCAACATGACTGGGGCGACTTGAACATCGATCCCCGCGATTTTTTGCAGGGCTTGGACTAGGCGCCCAAGGTTCGTATCACCCAAATGCTGGGAATCCCAGAGCTAGAATCTTGTAATTAATTTGCACAGCCAGGAAAATCATCTATGAATAGGGACATCGAGAAAACATGCTGGGATATTCAGCAATTATTCACCAAACATGGTGGATTTAGCCCACACAGATGGACAATGATGATATGCAGGGCCCCAAAATGGCAATAACCTTTTAATGGTACACTAAACCATGAAACTTGAAGCTACCATAAGACTGGTTGTTGAGCAACACCACTCTTACATAAAAAGTAAGAGGGCCATGGGCATCAGCAACCCACAGATACCAAACAAAAACTTATCCGCACTATTTTGGTGTTGTTTTT
>Ga0126342_10019843_pt1 | contig 11368 bp, 10 predicted proteins | sample Cyp1metagenome_FD_92528 | JGI IMG/M metagenome (GOLD analysis project Ga0126342, IMG submission 92528) | Coral microbial communities from Lord Howe Island, Old Settlement Bay, Australia - Cyphastrea 1 metagenome | ecosystem: Host-associated > Invertebrates > Cnidaria > Coral ... | reverse complement strand
GCATCTGCATCTTCTTTCTTCTTACTCTTTCTCTTCTACTCTTCTTTCTTCTGATCTTTCTCTTCTCTCTGCCTCTTCCCTGCTCTGCTTTTCATCTGTCCATATTGTCGGAAGTTTGACTTCAAAACTTCCTTCGACTATGTATATATAACCTAGTTCAACCTACTTCCCTACTTACTATATTAGGGGTTACTATATTACTATACTTCATATATATATATATATATATATTACTATATCTAAGTATCTAAAGGTTGTTATATAATCATAGATTACTAATATTTATTACTGTACTTTGTATGTAGTTGATAACATTGATATATCAACCTACTTCACTTCCACTGTCGCTGTCCGAGCTCACACACGCCAGGCATTCCCTGGCGAAACTCCGCGCGTTCGCGTCGCAGCGATGAAAGTCCAGCGCGAAGTCGTCCGCCACTTCGCCACAGGCCCGGCACATCCTTGCCGGCGCAGCAAAGAAACCTTCAACAATGGTTGTTAGAATAATGGGGCTATAATGGTTGTTATATTAATGGTACATCATGGATTATAATGGGTTGTATTTATATTTATGCATATGTATACACATATATATATGTATATAATATATATATATATACATATGTTGGTTTTTGATGGTTTTTGTTTACCAATCACTGATTTGGAAATCATTGGACACTTTATATATATGTGTGTGTGTGGAAATTATCTGATTTTTGAAGACTAAAATATGATACATGATGTGGACATGATATGTTTTTTGTTACGTATAGCTTATAATTGATTTATATGATTTAGAGAAAAACAAAACTATCTTTGGTTTATGAATCAGGTTTCAAGTCTTCAGCTTTTTGTTCATGATCATTTCCACTTATGGTCCTTATGGTTGATTTGTCATAATGTATCACTTTCTGCATCGCTTTGCATCCCTTGTCCTGGTTTTCATTCATGGATTCCCTCACAGCTTCGCGAATGTCTTTGGGTTTCCAAGCCCAGTGTCCAAAAAGTGCTGGACACTGGAAACCCGATTCAAAAACAACTTCGGACTGTCAGCGATGACAAATAGGAAACAAAACCCCCACAAGTCATCACCATTCCCATTCTTTTCCCCAAAAGATTCTTATTTTTTGAAAATGCTTAAAATGCTAGTAAAGATTCATATTAGAAAAAAAACTGTAAAACGAAGCTGCTACGACAATCCTGTGCAAAGCCAGGATCTTTGAAAAAAACTCCAATCCCATAAAACAAACATCAAAAAAGATCCCAGGCTCCCTTGGCCGCAGCGCGGGCACGGCACCACCACCAGTCGTGCGCGCAGCTGGCGGGGACCCACCTGGCAGTGGCCCCAGAGGTCCGCGCGGGCGTTGGTGCCACCGAAGCCAAAAGAGGAGACGCCCAGGTGTTGACTGTTGCTGCCTGGGGTCCCATAGGTACCCCAAAGAAAGATGGATTTGAGTATCAAATTCCCTTATTCCCAGAAAGTATGGCTTCTATCTTTTTTGAAGGGTTATATAATATCAACCACTTCGAAGCGTCAAAAAGTGGTGACAATCCAAAGTAAAAAGTTACCTGTTTAGCGTTTTACCAAGAAATTTTGGCTGTTATCAGATGCTCATCAGCAAAAATTGGTGTTTAGAAAGCGTTTCTCTACTTGTCCCCCTGAAAATTATGGAGAGTCAGTCAACCAGCAAAATGTTGGATTTCAGCAGCAAGACTTTTGATTGGGTGCCAGAATTTGCGGTTTTCCCCAGCTAAAAGAATACGAGAAAGATGTTCCTATGAAAAGGTGATGAAAGAAGCAACAACAAGTTGAATTTGGGATGATTGTACCCTCAAACATGGTGGTTATGGCTACACATGGATCTGGACTAATATAGATGTAGGTATAGAAACTGGATAGATAGATGGAGGTAAATCTAGTCAGACTGAACAAGTCAAACTTCGGCTTAAACCAACAAATGCGGTGTGTTGAATTATCAAAGAAAACAAAAAACTTAAAGGAAAATCGGAAAATCCCAAGAAAAACCAAGCTGCCCACATCTACGGACTCCTCAAATGGAAGATGGCAATGGCATGAAGGCTGGTTGGGTGCTGGTGCAGGTGTATACCAAAATCTAGATCTACAAATTATGAAGATACAAACATAAATGTCCGATTGATCATGATAGTGTGATCCAATCTGGAACAACAGTTTGTGTTGGCATGGGGTAGTAGCGTGGGAGTTGGCCCTCACCAAGCCTTGAAGAAAACGACTATCAATCAGTCAATTGCCGCAATCCAATGGGAAATGCAAAAAAGAAAGGAAAAAGGAAACAGTCATAAACAGTATATATGTAACCCAGACTCATTGCCAAACAAGCATGGGAAGCCGTTCGTGTCCAGGTTCCCGTTCAAAACTCGCAGGTGCACGTTGGCAGGACACATGGAGTGAGCCAACATCAGCACGCACTTGATGAAGCCATTGAGTCCAGCCGCCGCCTCTCCGTGTCCTGAAATCAGCTGGCTGATGGTGCTAGGAATCGGTTCCCCTAAGAACCTGTGGCTAAGCATTGGATCCATTGATATTTGCGGGCCCATATAGGAGTAATTAATATTAGGAAAGGATTACTGAACAAAAACCGGGATGCCCATCATCACACACGTGCAGTGGAATCTACAAATGGGAATAATCTATCATGGGCAACGGGGTGTTGATTCATTGGGATTTTCATGATCCAGCTCCCAGTAAGTTGGTTATATGTAACCCATTCTTACCGATCATCATCCATTGCTTCACCTAAAAAATTGCAAGGTTCGCTCAAAAATTGTTGATATCACTGCTTTTAAGAGGTACTCTCTGGTAATTGACATTTCTATGGATAATGGCCTGTTTATAGAGGATTTACATGGATTTACGTATAAAAAACGGTGGTTTTAAATAGCTATGCTAAATTACCAGGGGGTGTGTTCTTACACATTCACTGTTCAGGCGTAGCCTAAATTGGTTGCATGCAGCCCCAAAGATGATAACAAAAATAACGACAATCATGGTAAGAAAAAGACCATTACCATCACCTTAATACTAAACTGGTTGGTGGTTTCAACCCCTCTGAAAAATATGAAAGTCAGTTGGGATGATGACATTATATATATATTATATATATATATAAATGTATATAAATTGTATACATACATATGGAAAGTCATAAAATTCCATGGTTCCAGTCACCACCAATCAGTAAAATACACCCAATACTTAACTGTGGATGACTTTAAGGTGGGTAACTTCGGGATTAGCCTCCGGTGTCATCATTGCCGTGGCTTGCTGGAGAGGCCAGGGGCGCCATTTAGTTCGATGCTTTTCCTAGCTATAAAGCTTCATTTTTGGGGGGATGTCCCAGCCAGCCACGTTTGACTACGGGAGGCCGAGTATCCATGAATATTCTATTATTATCCCATTATATCCCATTATCATCCCTATTAAACCACATAGTAACATCATATCATCATTGCATCCCATTAAATGCTTCTCACCATCCTCATGATCTTGACCCAGCTCCTATGTTGGTCTTGGAGCTGGTCAACAGCGGCATGCCACCCTGGCTCACAACGCCCTGGCGTTCCAAGAATTCCAGGGGCCCAAAACGGCTAGGAAAAACATGGAAAAACGGTGTAAAGTGCGGGTAATTCTCCAAGAAAGATGGCGAAGTTTCGGATTTATGCGGCAAATATGATTGTTTATCGGACATACCCAGGAAAATTGATGATGTCGCTATATTTTTCCGATTTATCCAACCAACAACTGGAATTCCTCTATAGTAAAACTTTGAAATTAAGGAACCAACTTATAATGCTTGAAGGTACTAACCATTTGGTCCTGTTTCACACACCCGAAACGGGCGTGCGGTCAGGATTTTTGGCACCGTTCAACAACAGCCATCACTTATGGGCTACATGTTATGGGCCAAACCCAAAGATAAAACCCAATTCATCCATTTCCATGCGTGTTTGTTTCCAAATCCATCATCCAATTTCCGAATTCTATGGGTTTATGATGATTTATGGGGTTCCCACTCTAGTTCGGCATTTCTCCACGAGGTGGGGCACCCCAGTTCTAAGTCAGTGTATGAACCCCACAAAACAATAACATAAAACGTTTTATGGAGGGGGTTGACCCATGCCATTTTATAGAGGAAAAAGTAACATCCATTGGTATACTGTAGTTATATCCCGTACAAACCCTGGTTAACCAAGACCAACTTAGCTATGGTTCAGGGGGGTCACCTCTTATGTCCCCGTATCTTAATTTTACCTCCATGGTTGTGGGTGAATTCCATATGTTTCATGATAAAGTTTAGTTCGATTTTTTCCCAGCTACAAACACCTCCATTTCGTTCGCGGATTTCCCAGCTAGCCACGGTTGATTCACCTATTATTTGATGGTTGACATCCCCATGGCAACCGGATTTTCCCATTAAACCCACCATTTTGTTCCCATGAAGTTCGAGATTGTCCCGGCAAAACCCGCCTTGATGGCACCGATTTCGATGGGATCTCCCAGGCTGGTGCCGGTGCCATGGCACTCCATGATGCTCAGCGAGGCGCCATCGCCCAGCTGCGCCATCTGCAGGGAGCTGCGGATGCAACGCTGTTGCGAAGGGCCATTGGGAGCTGTCATACCTGGCACCAAAAAAATGTCGTTTCCCCAGTGAGTTAACGGTACTTAAGCATCAAAACGTGGCCCTGGATAGCCTCCAAGGTTAAGTTTCATTTTTCAGCTGGTTGGTAATTATACTCCATCTGTAACAGAGAAAACATCAAGCTACTCAACCAGTTGGTTGACTGACAAGAATGGGGGCATGTGGGTATGTCAACAACAATGATGGGAAAATCCTGGTGAGAGTTTCGAGCGCAATCCATTGTAAACCATCATGAGGTTACAAACCACCATGCCCAACCAGTTATTGGTTGATTTTAACAAAATCAATTATTAAATGGAAAGAAACACAACTTACCGTGGGCCCAGATACTGGCAGAGCGGCCATCTTGATTCACCGCGCTACCCAACCTCGTTGGCTGTTGAACCAACCCATCGAAAAAGAATGGGTGGACTGCATGGCTCATCAGCGGCAAATAATGGGGGAAACTGGTTATCCCCAGTTATCCCATTTGATTGGTTTTGTGTGACCAGAAATGCCCACCCTCGTCAATATGATATCCACACTGTTCGTTGTTTGCCACATCAAACCTCGTGAAACAATGCGGAATGGAAAACCACCAAACATCATTTTATTCGTAGGACTTGCCTGACCAGACAGATGCACTACCCAAAAAAAACCCAACGTGCGTTCAAATTATATCCTTGAAACCCTCCCAAAAGGAAGTAGGGGCTGGTTTACAGCTGGGTTTACCACATGTTCTTGGTCGTCAAACAACAATGGGATGGCACCAGCCACCATTTTGAAAAAACAAAGGGCCACACACAAAAAACAAGATGCAGCCCACGAACCCGAATGCAGTCACGTAGAACACTTTTGTGAAACAAGTTATTTGAATAGTCTACATTTTCCCTTGTTGCCGTACCAGTGTACTGTAGACTGAGGAATGCGGAAGAGGGTGGGGTGCAAAGTGTGGAGTGTAGAGTGCAAAGTGTAGAGTGTGGAGTGTAAAGTGTGGAGTGTAAAGTGTGGAGTGTAAAGTGTAGATTGCAAAGTGTGGAGTGTGGAGTGTAAAGTGTGGAGTGTAAAGTGTAAAATGCGGAGTGTAAAGTGTAAAGTGCGGAGTGTAAAGTGTAAAGTGTGGAGTGTACAGTGCAAAGTGTGGAGTGTAACGTGTAAAGTGTGGAGGGTGGAGTGTAAAGTGTGAGTGCGGAGTGTCAATTGTAAAGTGTGGAGTCTGAAGTGTGGAGTGTGGAGTGTGTAGAGTGTAAAGTGTGGAGTTTTTTGTGTAAAGTGCAAAATGCGGAGTGTAAAGTGTAAAATGTTGAGTGTAAAGTGTAACATGTTGAGTGTAAAGTGTAGCGTGTGGAGTGTGGAGGGCGGAGTGTGGAGTGTAAAGTGTGGAGTGTGGAGTGTGAAGTGCAAAGTGCGGAGTGTAAAGAGTAAAGGGGGGAGTGTCGTGTAGAGTGTGGAGTGTAAAGTGTCAAGTGTGAAGCGTGGTAGTAAAGTGTGGCGTGTAAAGTGTGGAGTGTGGAGTGTAGAGTGTGGGGTGTGGCGTGTAGAGTCTAGATTGCAAAGGGTAAGTGTGGAGTGCAAAGTGTGGAGTGTGGAGTGTAAAGTGTAAAGTTTAGAGTGTAAAGTGTAGAGTGTAAAGTGTAGAGTGCTAAGTGTGGAGTGTAAGAGTGTAAAGTGTAGAGTGTGGAGTGTGGGGTGTGGAGTGCACAGTGTAGACTGTAAAGTGTGGAGTGTGAAGTGTAGAGTGTGGAGTGTGTAGAGTGTGAAGTGTAGAGTGTGGAGTGTAAAGTGTGGAGTGTGGAGTGTAAAGTGTGGGGCGTAGAGCGTAGGTGTAAAGTGTAAAGTGTGGAGTGTAGAGTGCAAAGTGTAGAGTGTGGAGTGTAAAGTGTGGAGTGTAAAGTGTAAAGTGTGGAGTGTAAAGTGTAAAGTGTGGAGTGAAAACTGTAGTGTGTGGAGTGTAAAGTGTAAAGTGGGGAGTGGGGAGTGTCGTGCGTAGAGTGTGGAGTGTAGAGTGTGGAGTGCAAAGTGTCAAGTGTAAAGTGTGGAGTGTAAAGTGTAAAGTGTAAAGTGTGGAGCGCGCCTGCCACGAAAACTGCAACTCATCTTCTGAGAACGACGCAAGGGTTTTGCGCCTGCCACAAAAAACGGCTTTCGACACGAAATCAAACAGGTTGGAATGTCACAAAGTGCCATGCCTGCCACTCAAAACGACATGACAACCTGCTTGGAAACCTTCGAAAAGGCGTCGAAAAGGAGAGATTTTGCAGCTTCCCCCATAGACACGGCGAGGCCACAGGAAAACCAGAGACTCGAGACGAGACATGTTGGAGCATCAAAACGAGCATTTCGTGCGAGACTTCCTCCAATTTTCACACTTTGTAGCTTCAGAATCGACGTTTTCCTACGAGTTTTCTTGTGAGCCTCAAAATCGATGTTTTGTGCGAGGCTTCCGTCAATTGTCAGCACATCTCACAAAATGCCACGCTGTGCGCCTGCCACACAAAACGACTTTCCACACGCTACGAAATACGTCTGAATGTCACGAAGTGCCACGCCTGCCACGCGGAACGAAGCACCACGACATGTGAAACCTCCAAAAGTGACCCCTTTTTGCAGAACTTACCGCTATATCTCCATTAATCTCTGCTATATCCCCATTCATACGGTCATTGGGCCTCACTACATTCCAATTCATACTACTGATAAACCCCCATTGAAGCCATGAAAATCCACGTTGGATGGTTACATCATCCCCCTTAAATATTGTTAAATTCCAAGTTGGTAAGTTTCATCTAGCTCCCATTAAACACATGAGTTTGTCTGAAAATAGAATGCCCCAAAATCCTGCAGCTGATAGCTGGTTATACTACGATTTTTGCTAAACCACCATTTTCCCTACTTTTCCAATACAGGGGCAAGGACTGGGCGTTTGCAGCGTGGTAGGGCGTGCTGCAAGGTGTCTGCGGGGGGTCGTCACCTTTCCGTTTGCCCTGGCCCAAGGCCCGAAGGATTGGGCTTATCTGTAGTTCATGTTGTCTCGTGCTTTGTGTTTGGCTCGCGGGGTCTATTTCACATATTTTCACATGAGACCCTGTCCTGGAAACGAGCCCCTTATATACTCATATTCCAACCTTCTACAGTGTGTACCCTCATAGTATTGTGGACATGTGCGGCTGCCAGCTTGCATTGGCGGAAGCATGTGTACCAGCATGTGTCCTTGCTGCCAATATTGAGCAGCTCCTGTTTGTGTTTTGCGACCCCCAAAAAAGTGCCAGATCCCGGACCCAGAAATGGGGTCGCAATTCAAAAATTAGAAGCCCAGCTTCTAAATTCGTGGCCCCCTTTTTCGCCTTTGAATTGGCGTCCTTCATCCATGGCTTTTTGCGCTTGGTTGCCAAGATGCCGGTTTCACAGTATACTTTTTCCCATACCCTCTGGTAACTTAACATAGCTATTGAAAATGGACCATTTATAGTTGATTTACATTGATTTACCTATAAAAAAATGTGATTTTCCATAGTTATGTAAACGTTTACCAGGGGGTAAACATCCATTTCTTATGGGTTTTCCCATGGTTTTCCTATGGATTTTACCACCATAGCTACCAGCCCAGCCACAACGCAGCCATCTCCACCTCTTCGCCCGGAGGCCCCAGCAGCACAGCGCCACAGCCCTCGCCGCGGCCGAAGCCGTTGGCGCTGCTGTCGAAGGTCAGGCAGCGCCCGTGGAGACCCAGGAAACCACCTGGGGAGTGGTCTGGCTGGGCCATTTTTATGGCGGACAGAGAAATGTGGCTTTTAAAAAATATTAGAAGATCAACATCAAACCTATGGTTTTTTTTGGTGTTTTTTGCTGGCTTCAAAGAAAGCTGATCATGCTTTTGTTTTATGTTTCTTTTTTTATGTTTTTTATTGTTTATCTTGAAGAAACGATTTTTCATTGGGTTTATGATGGCTTCGACCCTAGGCTATCGTCCAAAATGTCCATCCGCAGGAACCACCTCCCTTTTCGATCACCAGCCTGCGCCCAAACCAACAAAGCCATCGGGTCCCAACATGACCCGCACGCCCATCACCAGCGCAGCAGTGAAATCACCTGAGCTTGTCATCTGCGGCCGCAACCGCAGCCTGCCGAGGGGCGATTCCGGGGCGATTGGTTAGATGTCGGGGTGAAAATGATTGAAATCTCAACAAACACAAATGGTGATATTGGGACCCTATAAAAAGAAATGTTATACGGACATGTGTATATAATATGTATATTTACATTGGGCAATAGTGTAATGGTTGCAACTAGTTGCAACATGATCAGAATAAGCAACTGAAAGTGGGATGTAAATGGTGGAAACATGATCAAAATATGCAACTGAAAGCAGGACGGGTAAGGATGGTTGCGCCTCCATAAATGATCACAAAACGATGGTTTAAAATTGAAACGGGTAGATCATCAACAATAGCCGGCTACTTTGGTAACCTTGGTCACGTCGAACAATGGGATACAGATTCCTCTACAAACATACACAGGTTGGTGTGAAAATAGGATGCCTCCAAATCCATTGGTTCATCCTCATATATCCTCATTATAAAAATATGCCACAAATTAGGGGGCTAATTATACCGGTATACCCATGTTTTCACCAGCCTATCCCCAACTTTCCACCGATCTCACCGCGCCTGGCATGGCCATGGCTCAGCGCCACCAGCGAAGAGGAGCACGCTGTGTCGAAGGCACAGCTCTCGCCCCGCAGACCCAGGGCATAGGCCAAGCGATGCGCCGTGACGGCCGTGGCCGCGCCGCGGTGGTGGAAGGCCGTCAGGTGGGACGCGTAGCTCCGCGATTCACTGGAGCAATCGCCCAGGTACCTTGGAGCAACGGTGACACCAAAAAGACTTGGGGGATGGGGTCAAACGAAAAATGTGGAGTTAAGCCAACCTACCTACCTGCCTGCATACCCCAAAATTCAAAGACAATTGTATAATTGGGAGAGTTCATTGGGAAAGCTGGTGCCGAGGGATGGGCCAAAGCTTGATCAGGACTACTCACTGGCACCGTTCCCCCTTCAACACGGCAATCTGTGGGATTTCTACTTCAATTATTTGAAGAAAAAACAGTTTATACACATTTTTTAAAGCAGTTCCCGATGACAACTCCGTTGAATCTTCGAAAATTACGTGTCAGAGTTCCTATACAACGGAATGTTCCAGTTTTCATAATAACAAAAGAATGTAAAGACGCCTGTCGTGTTGTTGGGGACCTTACATTTCAAAACTCCAAAACAATCAACCAATATATAATAATAATTCTAGATACTTCTAGGGGTTTTACGTTATCAAGGATTTTAAGTGCTGAAATATGAGTACCAAAAAAAACTCATATTTACCCATGCAAATGCTCATTTACAGGTGATTTCCCGGCTAGCCACGTTTGATTACCAAAGGTCAAAAATCCAAAATCCGAAGAAAAATGGCAGTCTTAGGCTACTAAAAACAAGACAACAAGATACAACCATAAACCCTCATTTAAAAAAAAAAAACACCGCAAAAACAGGGCAAAAACCCTCCTGGCATCTCCTGGCGACGTGTCAACTGGGCAATTTTGCAACTCCTCCAGCTGGAGGCCCTCCTCCAAGAGGCAGCTGGTGCCCAGGCGCAGCACCAGGCGCTGCTCGGGCACCAGGGCCCCGGCCTCGTCCAAGGTAAGATGAAAGACCTGGGGATCCAAGGTGCTCAGCTCCTGGCCCGGGAATGATGGGGACATATGGGGACCATCATGGGGACCATATGTTTGATTAATGTTAACATTAACGATCATTAGCCATCCCAATCCGTTTTTGTTTCCCTGGCATGGTGGGGATGGTGAGGGACTGCAGTTTTTGTAGCAAAATGGTGACATATGTCATGTATTGCTATGAAATATGCTGATATAAGACTATGAAATCTATGAGAGTGATAAACGGAGAACTGTTTTGAATCGTTTTGATCATCTTGTGATCCGATCAGAAAGGGGACTAGAACTCTCATGATTTAAATAGTTGTGATCGTGAACAAAAGGTACCATTAAAAAAAGGAAATGTTTTTGCAATCATCATGGCGGACTTATGTTTTACATATTTGGTTGGTGCCGGAAAATACAAATTATTGTAATGTGTGCCTTCTGTTTTTCGGATAAGGCAGCGACGTCCGTTGCGAAAGAGTAGCAGGTCCGGATTGGTGTTCCATGTGATGTTTCAGCGACAATCGTTTTTCATACAACCAGTCATCCCTTGTCCAAACGCAAGCGGACCAACGGTAGGGCTACTAGGCCTACCCACAGGAAAGTCAAAGAGTCCTCCACCAAAATAACTCACAAGTCACACTTTTTATACCCACACTTCAATCCTTCAAGTAGTCCCTTTGCCACTTAAGGTACTGAAGAAAATCTTGACAACTAAACATCAGCCCCAGCATTGTATATTATATTGTGTTATATTAAACTAAATTAAATTGAATTGAATTAAGTTATATTATATTAGATCATATTATATATTATAGTATATTATATACTATTATGGTATATTATACTATGTTATGTTATGTTATGATATATTAAATTAAATGATATCATATTATATTATATTTTCTTATATCAAATTAAATCATATTATATTGTATTATATCATATTAAAATATATTATATTATATTAAACTATATTAAATCATATGATATGATATTATGTT
>Ga0126342_10019842_pt1 | contig 11369 bp, 14 predicted proteins | sample Cyp1metagenome_FD_92528 | JGI IMG/M metagenome (GOLD analysis project Ga0126342, IMG submission 92528) | Coral microbial communities from Lord Howe Island, Old Settlement Bay, Australia - Cyphastrea 1 metagenome | ecosystem: Host-associated > Invertebrates > Cnidaria > Coral ... | reverse complement strand
TTCTTATTGAAACTTCTTAGCTTGAAGAGCCCCCACGGGGGAAAACCACCCTTAGCCCCTCTCACGGACCGAAATAAACCTGCGGTGTGGGCGGCCACCCCACGCGAAGCGGGGTGAATACATCTAAATACAATCAATGAAAGTCCATGAAATTGGGTGATTCCAAGATCAAGACTGAAAATGTCGAGGACACCCGCAAAAAATTGAACGCTCAGCACTAAGAAGGACCAAAACCTGGGTCCCAGCACCGTTTGGATAGAATGGTAGCGGCTCGGCAGGGGATGGATGATTGATCCAGCCAGCGTTCTTTATTCACAGGGTAAACGGCCAATAAAATGCAAATTCACTAGGGAAATATATGAAATACTGTGATACCCACTTGCATCCCAATCAGACTGCGAAACATCCCCATTCATATCTGTAGTGTAGATCCATGTGACAGCCACCCGGAATACATGAATCCGAACCCATTGTGAGGCTGTTTATTCTACGTCGCAATATGGTACTAGAGATTTGGACCCTTGGATGTCATGGACCATGACCATCCCATCTCCATCCACCTGGATTTCCAAAAGGCCCTCGACGAAGCTCAGGGGCCACAAGAGCCAATCCAATGGGAAGGGCAACACGCCGAAGTAGTGCGTCATCTGCACAGGACCCGTGGCGGGAAATGGATGGATCGATGAGTCATGGTTGTACTAGGTCCATGGGTTGGTGGGCCACTTTTTTTAAAAGTTGAAGTACGAACACATGGATCAAATGGGCGTGCAACACCCACGCATTGAGGAATTGAGGATCAAACCAACAAGAAAGCAAGGAATGCAAGCAGCTAACTACTACAGGTTTCAACCCAAGAATGGGATGATATACTGGCAGGGGGAGACAAGGTCCATCCGTGGTTCCCCCCTTAGATTTTGAGGTATATCTTTACGCACCTTCATTGAAGGAAGAGGCCTTCCACCATACCTCGATGTACGCCTCAACCAGGCCTGGAAATAGAAACCAAGGATGGCCAATGGATAGCCGATAACCTCGTCCAAGTAGGACTCGTCAGGATTGAAAGGCCTAAGGCCACGGCCAAACACATCAAAATGCATTCAAATGCTGTGGATTGCTTCGACTGGTTGGTCAGTATAACTCTAAATACGGGGTTACATATATATATATAGTTATGCCATGATCGTATCGAGCTATGATACTCCACACATCTTTCTACCATCCATTCAAGTCAAGATGCTAGAGGGATTCCCAATCATGGATTCCAAATATCTGACATAAAACAACCATCAAACAACCCTGTCAATCGGGCAACCACCTCAAAACACCCCTTGAGATCCAGACTTCTTCACCTGAGCCCCGGCCGGGCCGGCCGGGTGCCACCAAAATTCTGCCCAGGCAATGCCCAACGCTCGGCTCAGGTTCGGACGAATGGCAGGGAGTCTGTCCAGCCCCACTTCTGGCAGATCTGAACGGTGGCCTCGCTTCGCGAAAGCATGAAAATCTCACCATTGTGGATGATTTGTCGGGTGAAAAATGGGCGGTTTGGCAAGTTGTGGATGGTTTATCCATTCAAAAATGGAAGATTTCTCATGGCTATGTTAAACTTACAGCTTACAGGGGACAGTCCTCCCATCATTGTCTTCCTGTGGAAACTGCTAAGTCTTCAGCACAAGAAGCTACCTGCAGGACCTGTTGCTGTTCAAATCCTGGGCTCCAGACAGCGCCTAACATTTGTCCACCACGCAGTCCAGAATAGAAAGCTGCCCTGGGGTCGCCACTCCAGGCTTGCTGAGAAAGGGTTGAAGACGGTTAAAGCTTTGGGGATCCAAACCATTGAAAAGGCCGTGGCCAGCCATATTTCATGGGCATCCACAGCTATTTTGGCCTTCATGGTGCCAAGACTTTGACGTGCCCAGTTCAGGAGAAACACACCATGCCCTGCCATGACTGCCATGGCCTGCCCAACACTGGACACATGCATGTTTTAAACCCCCCCAAAAAAAAAGTACCAAAAAGCAACCTTTGGCTCTTTGGCAGGTCAAACTGCCAACGGCAACAATGCAGCGAATTGCTTGGGATGATCCTGCTGGATCCACGGGCACGTCACGCTGAATCAAGCGTCAAGCCCAAGAGCAACAGCATCTCACGTTGCCGCTCCAAGATCGATTGCTCCCTTTCCAAACGTTCCCTTTCCAAGATCTCGGTCTCCTGCGGAAAATGAGGGAAAATGGGAATGGGCTTGTGCAGATTGCCATGGTTGGGACGTAGAAGCATAGGAATTAGCTGATATCGTGGGAGTGAAATAGTCTGGCGATAAAGGAATTTATTGGGATACATGATACGAGTAGGATATGATATGATGTGATTTTATGTGGCTCAAATCATTCACGTAAATGTATGTGTATGTCTCTGTGTTTGTGTCATCGATGGCAGGCATTTCAAGCATACATGCATGCATATACTCTATGTGTTCCAGTCCAGACCACCCCCACCCACCCCAAAAAAAAACACAAACAAATATATAAATATCAACAGAAATTGAAGAATATTGGCAGCTAGAGATTGAAGAATAGCATATTATCCAGAATGTGTTTATGTTTTTTCTGGGTTGTGACAATTCCACTGGTTGATCGTCATAATCCTCATTCCATTGCCATTTTGCGGGGAATTTTTAGCCAATGTTCATCGATATCTCCATCAAGTCGCTGTAAATTTCCTATGATATCCCGGTGTTTATGAGTTAAATAGAGGCTTCCCAAAATGGTGGGATTTCCAAAACCAGAGGTTTCAAGACGAAAATGATCTCATTTGACTTGGATGATTTGGGGGCACCTCCATTTTAGGAAACCACCCAAATACTGTGTAAAACCTCAGGAGGAGGGGAAAAAAAAGTCCGCCAGATCCAACTGCTTGGGACCCAAAGACCTCCTGGCGCTGCAGCTCCCTTGCTTGGTAGTCTGCTACGAAGGCTTGGCGGCTTCGCTGCGCATCCTCCTCCACGCACCTCGGGTGACCAGCAATCCTTGTTGCTTGCCATCATGAATGATGACAATCTCTTATAGTCTCATATGATATATATATATATTATATATTATATCATATCTCTCTCTCTCTTATATGTATGTACATATTATTGGACAGATTTGGAAAGTATAACCCAATATAATCATCGATCAGAAGTTGGGAACACTGCTCAAATGGAAGTTGTGCAAGTTTTGAACAGTGGGAATAGAATAGATGATATTTTTTGGATTTGTTGAGGGGGTAGGGTAGAAGCTGTGTTCTGTGGAATTTTCATTTTTTTTGGTGGGCATGCGGACCAAACGAAATCAGAAAATCAGAACCATCCCCGGAAATTCGTGGAACAACTTGTGGATATTTCATGGATGAAGGGTGATAAAATCACACATACAAATCTGTGCGGGCATATGCAGTGTGTACATATGTCTTAACTTTAAATTTCCAAACCTTCCAATTCCTACTTGGTGGTCCGTCCCACTTAGTAAATGGGTTCAAAACCCTGGTTATAAATGGGCTAAGCGGCTAAGGATTGGCATATCCGCATGACCACTTAGAACTGGCGTGAACCAACCGATTTGCATCAATTGACATCAACTTTCATCAACTGATTCCATCCAATTCCATCCAATTCCATCCAATTCCATCCAATTTACAAACCACTTGAACTTAGTACAGTAACAAGGGTGAACCACCCCATGTCATCCAATTCCCATCAGACTCGTGAACGACTCACTGCCATGGCACTGCAACTGCTGGATGAGTTGCTGCTGCGCCTGACGGGTCGTTTCCAACCAGGCAATGGTCGAGTCCAGTTGGGCCTCGCAGCGCCATTGGTTGATGCTTGGGGATTTCAACCACCTACAGCTGAGGAATTTATCCAAAAAAAATGGAATAATAAATGCTAAATGTGCCGCAAAACCATCATCTGGAATTCCTTGAAATTTAGGGGTATCCCGTCCCGCTTGGCGTGGGACCCCTGCTGTAACATTCGTGCTATTACATTCTCACTGGTTTAAACATGGAATGAAAAGAGTAAGAATGGAAGAGGTACAAATGACTGTAAACACGATCAAAGTGAACATCCATCATATCAATGGTCATTTTGGCCTTATAAACATCCCAAAAATGGAATGTAGTAAAGAGGATGTACTGCAATGCTGACCTGTACTATAGTATTTGGGGCTTTTGGGTGCTTTGGAGCATGCAAGTGGTGGCTGTGTAATTTGGACCGTTTCCAGCATCCACACGTTGTGTTCTCCATGAAATGCTACAGGAGGCGTTGGCGGCAATTGCTGGTCCAAATCCTGCACCTTTTAAAATTCGAGTTCTTCTGGATGCTGATGTGTACAAGCTCCACTTGGATGTGCACCCCAGTAAGTAACTTGGGACTTGGGATGTTCCATATGTGCATTGTACATTTATATATGCATATATTATGAACATACAGAGAGAGAGAGAGATTGGATGTGTGTGTGTGTGCCACAAATATATTTATAATACATATATATATATACATATGCGTATACATGCGTATACAATATATATATATGTGTGTGTGTATAGCTCCCGTTAAAATCCTTTATGTGAGTAGTTGCTATTGTTATGGTTATCGCTTTTGGGGGGGCCTATCGCTTTCCAGGGTTTTGTGGAAATCAGCATGTTCGAGATCCAACATGAAGCCCAAATCCATTCCTAAGCAGGCTCGGAAATGGATCGAGGAGTTGTTCTGTTGGTTTCAGGTGCTTCGGCAACACTTCATGTTCCTTTCATTTTGCATTCATTCACATCCATTTTCCTTCATGTTCCTTTCATTTGCATGCATATTCCTTTCTTTTTGCATTCATTTCCTGTCATTTTCCTTTCATTGTCCTTTCTATTCCTTTCATTTGCATTGTATTGTATTCATGTCCCTTCATTTTCCGTTCATATTCCTTTCATTTTTCTTTCCAATGTGCATTCATGTCCTTTCATCTTCCTTTCATTTGCATGCAGGTTCCTTTCATTTTGCATTCATGTCCTTTCAACAAATGGTTATCACTAAGGTTATTGCTAAATAATCCCTCGAACATATGACATTGTTCGAGGGAAATGTGCCACAAAAACGACAAAGTGAGAGAGAGAGAGAGAGAAAAAAAAAGAGAGAGAGAGAGGAAAAAAAAGAAAGAAAGAAAGAACGAAAGAAAGAAAGAAAGAAAGAGAGCGAGCGAGCTCCATGCCAAATAATATGGTAACTGCAGGAAACAGGGCACCACAGGTTGAATTTCTACTCTCATCGGTGTTGCCCGTTCTGTGAATGTGCATAAATGTGCATAACAGTATTTGTTTGGTTTACGCCAAGTTTAATGGACTGTCGTGTATGGTCCCAGGTTATCGCTTTTGGGGGGGGGCCTATCCCTTTACAGTGTTTCGTGCCCATCTCTGACAAAAAAAAGCTCCTGCAATACTAAAGTGGTCTTCAACCATTTTGACCGTGACTCATTCATATATATATATATATATGATATGTGTGTGTGTGTGTTATACTTTGGTTGTTGGTAACTAACCTGATCTCCCGGCCTGTTGCGCCATTTGCGCTTCTAGCCCCGCTTCTCTTTCCTGCTGGCTTAGCTTTTCCTGGGTTTCCAAAGCACGAAACGGCGGACCACTGTCATTGGGGCGTCATGTCCTGACAAGCTACTTGCCCCATACATGCGCTCCTGTTCTGCTCATGTTTTGATAAAGTGCTGTGTTTCAGTCAATTCTCTTCGTTCTGAATGGACGCCAAAGCAGGAATGGACGCCAAAGCAGGATCATCCAAAATATGCATCGAAAGGAATAACATGTAAAATAAGAATAAAAGATGCCGTGTAAAGCCACAAAGAGGACTTTGGACTTTTTAAAAGCCTTTACCATTGAGTCAGGCCTCATACTGAGCAGTGTATTGCCTGTGCAGCACCCGCTGCTGAGAAAGCAGGTCCACCTGAGCCAAATGTTCATGAACACTGTCCAGGATCTGCAAGCTGGTATAGAATTGCTCCTCCAGCTGCTTGGGAGCCAATCTTGGGTGGGCAGCACCATCACCTGACCTATCAGGTAGATCCCCTTGCAGCGAAGGGAGAGGGCGGTATGGAGGCAAGTCAGGTAATTCTTGAGATCTCCCATCATCACTATCTGAAATGTCGCCATTCGGCTCCACTGGCGTGGCAGCACGAAGAAGATCCTCCTCATCAGAGTCCTGAATTGGAGATCGAATGGAACTGGGAGCCTCTGAAGGTTCGAAAGCTGCTGGTTCCAATGGGCCAATTTCTGGTGCGACTTCCAGGTGATCCAATGGGTTTTCTTGAGGCCATAGATCCAGGTGTGGCTCATCAGGGCCATCTTCCATGGCTTCCGGTGTCTCTGAGACCATCAAATCAGAGATAGGACGACTTGGTGTGTCCTGCTCGCCTGCTTCCTCAGGCTGGTCCTGCTCTTTTGCATTGAAGGGTTCTGGTCCAAAGGCCTTCCGGCTGAGTGCTTGGAAAACAGTGAGGTCATAGGACTCACCGCCCCTGGCTCCTGGAGCGGCCCTGGTGGTGGGCTGGACTGATCTTGATTGCAGCGGCACCTCGCAGGGTCTGGCCCTCTCTCGTCCAGACCAAGCTTCCTGCAACCTGCTGTGGATACCCGAGTTGCCAAAATGGAAGAATGGCTGCTGACTGTCAAAGCCGAGTTCCTTCCCCAACATCTCTGCACTTTTCTCTCTCAACCGCTCCTCGCCCTGGTCCTTGATTCGGGAGGTCTTGTGGGTCTGGTGTGGGGGAGGTCCATCAAACTGTCTTACAGAAGCTGCAGGTTCTTCACGGCTCCTCCATCTGCTATCCTGGGAGGGACTGCCTGCTTGCTGCTCCAAGTGATCACTAAAGATCTCCCCTGTCTCAGAATGATGTCCACCAATGACAATCTCATCCTCAGCATTCGAAGTCAGGCCACCCTGCTGGAACAGGCCATTATCTGGGCAAGTTGGCTGTCCTTTTGGCACGTCTTGAGTCTTGACTTTTGCAGCTGCCTGCCAGTGATACCCCTCAAGTTGGACACTCTTTGGTACCAACGTAGGTTCCGGATTCATCTTGATACAGATTTCCGGCACCGTTCTTGTCTGCCTGGTTTGCACAGCTCTGGATCTTCTTTGAATTTCCCTCTCCCGCTGTGCGCATTCCATGGTGGCGCGCCGCAGCTGCGTGGCCAAGTCCGGGCGCCATCCCTTCTCCAGAAATTCCACTGGCACCTTGGGATCCTGCGGGGTCTCCAATGGCTGCTGATCTTCCTGCAGGTCATCCTGTGGGTCCTCTTCCACCTGCAGCCGGCCCGGGGAGATACCTGCCTGCCGGCACATCTGTAGCAGTTGCCGTCGGATTTTCGAGGCCATCTGCGCCGCACTAGCCGAGGCCACAGGAAGGGGCCCTTGCTTCGGCTGCTTGCGGCGGGCTGCAGCTTCAGGGCGCAGCGGTTTCACTTGGCTCAACAGTTGGGCTGTGCCAACATGATCTGCCTTGAGGCCTGGTCGGCTTGGTTTCGGATTATCATTTTCACTGCTGGGCTCACTTTGCACAAAGATTTCGCCCTTGCCATCAGAGATCAAAGCCAGCTTTTGGGCAAGGGGAAGACTGGATGCACTGACTTCACTGGCCACCGGAGTCGGCCACCCAGTTGAAGCGAAAATTCCTTCAGAGGTCAAGGTGACGCGTTCCCGGTAGCCCCATTTAGCAGACATTGGATGTGTACAAATCCGGATCCATAAGTATCAAGGGTAAAAACTCATACCAACATATATGCTAACTTTCGAAGTTCACCCCTCGGTCTTTAAAAGACTTGGCTTCTGCAATAGCACCCTCTTCCAACGGTTTATACTCCATAGTTTGGTGTGGCATCAGGAACGCTGGCCTTCAGCATTCCAATAGGGCAAGGAGGAAGATGCCACCGCTACTCGTTCACGGACACGCCGCGTTTCTCGCATATCCAGCCAGCCCGGCATTGCTCGAGGTAGGTGATCAAACAGGAGGCTAATTATTGCATCAAATAGTGGGCTAAGATGGGTTAGAGGCTAGAGGGCTCAAGGTTGGCTCGGGCTTATAATTGTAAGATTTGTAAGGTGTGTATATATATATATATATGCGTGTTATATCTCTGTGTGTGTGTGTATGTGTAAAAAGAAAATATATATATATATAGCATACTAATATATTTTTGTCTGTGTTGTTTATACAATAGAAGACGCCCATTGCAGGTCCCCCATTTGGGATGCCGGTGGCTTCGAATTCCAGCCTACAGCAACACTGGCCATCTCCATGGTAGCTGGAGCAAAGGGAAGCAACGGTTTGTGGCAGGTCAGGCATCACACTTCAGCCAGTTTCAGGTCAGACCCGGCCTGATCCTTGCGAAGAACCACACCAGCAGAATCACAAAAGCCTGACACACCAATTCTTGCGGCAGGTGATGGTGCCGAGGATATTCCCAGCCATTCCTAGCCAGTCCGGCATCCAAAAAATGATGGGTCCTTCAGTGTGCTGTCAATGATCACATCGACCCAATTGACCAAGCTTGGTCCCAAAGCGTACCTCGAGGCCAGGCCAAGCATGTTGTTGAATCGATACTACCAGAAGAAAAACGGTCCGAAAGTTCGAACTCATTTTTTTTGCATACGAGGTGGTTGCGTCTTTGTGTCCAATATGTTTGCTTTGCCTGGCGTTTCCAAAAGCTGGCTGGTTTACATCCATTGATTCCTTTCAAGGTACGCCAAGGGAGGTGCAACAACACGAGTGACCTTGGTCAATGAACCACACCCTCGTTCGAGAAGACTCTGCAACATCTGCGACTTCACCAATCTGCCCGGTCATGGTAGTGTAGAACTGAGGTGTCTGCCGGAAATTTCACCATTTCTGAAATGGCCAGCGCATACGCTGTCGTTTGCGCAAACTTAAGACTCAACCTTCAAAGTAGCAGCCAACTAGAGCGACACAAATGAAGAAAGTTTGATTTTTTTCTGCAAATGATGAGATTGAGATCCAGATCGGTGTCAGCGTGTACCAGGCAATACCACCTCAGACTCGTCTGGGCGCCACACGTTGCAACCACGGCCAGGTATGCAGACCACAAATTGCCCACAGCTCCTTGCAGTCGCTTCGGGTCATTGATGCCTCAACGAGTCCATTGGACCATTCGCCGATGAAACGGTGGCATCCATTCCAGCTTTCGACTTGCAAAACTGATCGTCGGAAGTCTCCATAGATGGCCAGATCACCTTCCCAAAGTTGAGATTTCTCTGCCATTATTGTTTCAGAAGAAACTTCCCAGGGATTTCTGTTTAACCAAAACCGGATTGGCTGGGGAATGTCCACCGGGCACTGCTGGCGAGCAGCTTTGCATCACCACCATAGCCTTGTGCTGAACAAGCTCCTGGCTTCCCATGGCTTCCACATCTCTGATGCCATCCTTGGAGCACACACGGTAAGTGCTAGGGTGAACAATGGCTGGTTTCTAGAATGGGCGGTCAACATAGAATGATATTGTCCAACCATGTCAGGATTTGAATCAACAACCGGGAATCGCAGGAGTTTGTGACAGTTTATGTCTGACATTTATCCGGATACGAGCAGATTATCAATGAGAGGATCCTCACCACAAAGAGAGTGCCAGGGTCTTGAGCCATGGCTACCCATGGGATCTCATCGGACATGGCATCCCATAAGATCCCCATAAAATCCATCAACAAACAACGTTTGTCTGAAGATTGGGCATCCCATGATCCCATGGTTCATAATCATCATCATTTTCCTCATTGCTAAATTGCAATTTTATGGTAAAATTACACCCAAAGATGGAGTGTCATACAGCACGTGCTGGATGAAGCTGTCCCGTGCCTTCAGCATGAAACCCTTCATTTCTCTTCAAACGCATCTTGTAACCCCCCCATTTTGGGACAAACTCAACCAAATGCAGCTGCTTGTTTTGCGGTCGAGGGTGCTCGATTTGCATCGACTTGTTCATCGGCGTCGTGGGCCTTTACAACCTTCCACGATGCAAACGGTCAGTAAGGTGAGGCCTCCATCTATGGGCATGAGTCAAAACCTTTGATCCATACCCATTTTCTATGCGCACATAGCTGCTGATGGACTTGCTGTCTGGTTCACTAATTGCCAATCAAGCGGCGTTATCCAATTCGATTTTGATGTACGCGAGGTCATCGTACAAGCTTTGGCCACCCATTGTGCGGAAAGCTTCCACCGCAGCAATGAGGGCAACAAACCTTGCAGCGAAGGATCGTGCAGTATTATCTTGTGAGGCCCAAGCCCATCAAAAGCGGTCTATCAAGAACGATGACATGATTGTGCGACCTAGGGGATGGACGGAAACATTTTTTCTCAGACGTCATACATGAAATTATTCGAAAATGTTGAAAATTGAAAAACAATGCCTTCTTGGCCTTGCTGTATTTTGGGGGGATCACGTTCAGATTGGTGTCCTGGCCACGTTTCTCATTCAAAAATACCCATCCCAACTCTATGAAAAAAGTTTTTCATGCTCGCTTCATGAGCAACATCTGCCTATCGACATCATGCAGCCGGGCAGCACTCCACCAAAGAAACATAAAATGAATCCAATCAAAAATTTCAACTCGTCCGCGGGGAGCTTTTCAACCACAGCGTAGGCTGCAGAATAAATTCCTTCGGTGCGCAGTGCGGCGGATTTCCGGCAGTTTGACCGTCATGTTAATGTTCCCACTCCAATAGCCAAGTGGCGAAAATACACCTCAATGACATAGCGCAAAATACTCAGAGCACCGATCCTCAATGCGAAACAAGTGGTGAAACCGTTGGTTGCATATCATCTTTGCGCAACGACAAACACACGCGATAGACTGCCCGTACATTGCCTCGTGAAAACCACTGACGCATGATCCGATGTGTAGCACAAACGTTTTTTTTTCATGCGACGCACTTCACCACAACATCCTACCATCATTTCCGCCACCTGTTTCGTGGCCTGCAGTTGGTTGCCTACCTTGTTTCACGGTTTCGCCATCCCACGAACACATAAAGGGTGTAGAATAGTTTTTGGATTTTTTTTGCCTCAGGTTTTGGAATTTTTGTTTGGTTTTCTTTCCCAGTGCCATTTGCCTTGTGTTTGCAACAGTTTTGAACTAGAACCTGTCATTTTGCATGGTATTTGCTACGTTTTGGCATGGTCACTTTGCATTTTGCATGGTGTTTGCTACATTTGGCCATGTTCGCCTTCCATTTTGCATGGTATTTGTCACATTTTGGCATTTCAACCTCTCATTTGCATGGTATTTGCTACATTTTGGTGCTTCAAACGTTCATGTGGGTCTC